>Ga0308025_1000838_pt1 | contig 15001 bp, 13 predicted proteins | sample Neamet422_FD_201298 | JGI IMG/M metagenome (GOLD analysis project Ga0308025, IMG submission 201298) | Marine microbial communities from water near the shore, Antarctic Ocean - #422 | ecosystem: Environmental > Aquatic > Marine > Unclassified | place: Southern Ocean | collected 2014-10-03
CCTGTGAAGATTTACATCTTCAGCCAGTTCAATCCTGTGGGAGGGACGTAATCTTGCTGCTGTGGGTTTAAGAACCCGAGCAGAAATAATATCGGCAAGACCTATAGAAACAACAATTCCGAGTAAAATGATTATGCGGGAATTTCTCTGTGTAAATTTCTTCCACAGTAAAGCCAATAAAATCACATATAGCGGAATCCAAAATTTCGCCATACTCACTTTCCACATCACTACATCTAGAAAGTGAGATACCCCCATTACGGATTCTCCAGCCAATCCATTAATCGCTTTAAAGAGCGATTCGTCTATCTCTAAAAACCAATCTAACACTCTTGCTTACTCGTAAATGCCTTTAATAAGATCGTTATACTTGGCTTGAATAGGCTTTCGCTTAAGCTTGAGTGTAGGTGTGAGTTCACCGCCTTCGATTGAGAAAGGTTCAGGAAGGATGCGTATCACCTTCACACGCTCCCACTGACTGAATGGCTCCATTAGTTTGTTGACCTCTTGCATCACTCTGTCAGAAATAACCTTATCTGCGCCTATTTCAGCATCTCCAGGATAGGTGTGGTTGTGACGTTTACACCACTCGGTAATCGTGTCAGTATTTGGAGAAATTAAAGCAGATGGATGTTTTTCATTTTCACCTACAACCATAACTTGCTCAATAAACAATGAAGCTTTTAGAGCGTTCTCTAAGAGAGATGGTGCAACGTACTTTCCACCCGAGGTCTTAAAAATCTCCTTCTTTCTGTCTGTAATGCGAAGGAAGCCATCAGAATCAAGTTCACCGATATCACCAGTGTGGAACCATCCGTTCTTGATCACTTCAGCCGTTTTTTCCTCGTCTTTGTAATAGCCCATCATGACATTCGGACCCTTTACAAGGATTTCCTTATCTGGGCCAAACATGATCTCCACACCCGCCACGACTTTACCCACTGAGCCAATTCGTATCATTCCAGGAGTGTTCACTGTATTCACGGTAACCACCGGTGAGGTCTCTGTAAGTCCGTACCCCTCGAGTACAGGAATTCCCGCTCCGTTAAAGAATCGTGCGAGACGAGATTGGAGTGCTGCCGAGCCGGAGGCTACGGCTTTAATGCCTGTGAGTCCAAGCGCCTCCTTCACTTTCGAGAACACGAGTTTACGTGCAATTTTGAGTTTGAAGCCGTAAATACCGTGTCCTTCTTTAGATGGATCCCATTCGAGAACCACACCTAAAGCCCAATTAAAGATAACGGTCTTTACTCCGCCTGCCGCTCGTCCTTTCGTCACGATGCCATCATAGAACTTCTCGAGCAATCGAGGAACGGCGGTGAACATGATAGGTTGGGTAGCATTTAAGTCGTCCTTAATCGTCTCGAGAGATTCACCGAAATGTATGCTTGCCCCCATATACATATATAGGTAGTGTAGCATTCTTTCGAAAATATGACAAACCGGAAGGAAGCTCAAGACTTTCATCTCTCCATCGATTCCATCTAGTGGAACTCGATCTTTAGCGACGAGTGTATTCGAAACTACATTCTTGTGAGATAGCATAACCCCTTTAGGTAGCCCGGTCGTTCCAGAAGTGTAGATAATTGTTGCGAGCTGCTCTGGCTTAACCGCTTCTGAACGAGCGTCAAGCTCTGCTTGATGTTCATCACCTCCAGCATCAAGAATTTTACGCCAAGAGTCTGCGCCTGAAACGTCTTCGAAAGTAAAAATCCCCTTCAATGTTGGGCACTCGTCTTTCACGGCATTCACTTTCGCAAAAAGCTCGGCGCTCGAAACGAATACGAATTTTGATTCACTGTGATTGAGGATGTATTTGTAATCCGCCTCTGTCATCGTCGGATAAATCGGGACATCAATTCCACCAGCTTGCATTATCGCGTGATCCATCACATTCCACTCACAGCGATTGTTGTGAGCAATGAGGGCCACTTTGTCGCCTGCTTCCATTCCCATTGCAATAAGCCCTCTCGAAGCAACATCGACTTCTGCGACAAACTCTTTCGTAGAGTAGCTCAAGCTTTTTCCAGACCCATCATTGGGCATATACATCATCACATCAAGCGGCGCATTCGCCAGTTGATATCTTGGGAAATCAAAAAGTCTAGTTGGATTATTCATTTTTATTTTTTTATCAAGCACAATTTACAAAACTTCACCACATCTATTGCAATGCCTAGCACCATCTTGATGAGTGTCGTAGTTACAATTTGAACATGCTTGGGTGTTTGTGATTGATGCTTTCATGATTTCAGCACCTATAATTCCTGTTGGAACGGCGATAATTGCGTAACCGATGAGCATAATGATAGAGGCTAGGGTTTGGCCTAAAACGGTGACGGGAGCAATGTCACCATATCCTACAGTTGTAACGGTTACAATGGCCCAATAAATACTTCGCGGTATACTCGTAAAGCCCGCCGCCGCATCTTCAACCAAGTAAACCATCGTCCCCATGATCGTCACCAGCACCAATACAGTGCCCATAAAAACTAAGATCTTTCTTCTTGATGCCCACAGCGCCATTCTCAACATGCCCGCCTCCTTTAAAAACCCCACCAATTTCAACACCCTGAATACTCTCAGTAACCTGAAAATACGTATCACCCTTAGACTTCCAAATCCAGGTAACAACAGCTCCACAAATGTTGGGAGAATGCTCAATAAATCCACGATTCCATAAAATGAAAAGACATACTTTCTTTTCTGCCTCACAGAAATTAATCTCAAAACGTACTCAATTGTAAACAGAATAGTAAATACGTACTCAGCGACCCTTAGTTCTCTTTCGTATTCCTGGCCAATTTCCGGGACACTCTCAAGCATCACGACGCCCACACTCAATAAAATCGTAATAAGAAGTATAACATCAAACAACTTTCCCATCGGCGTATCCGCCTCAAAAATCACTTCATGTATCTTTTTAAAATCCATTTGCTAAAAGTACGTACACTTATATAAAGTAATAGCCCTCACAGGCAAAGTCTTCGTTTTCTGTTTCTTTCTCTATCATACCCTTGTATCATGAAATTTGGATGTTCAATCACCACGGATCAGAATTTTGTGATGGCCTCTATGCACAAGAGCAAGAAGTCGGCTAGTGCGTATTCCAATCGAGCTCTTACGTTGTTATATTGGGATTTAGGTGATTATATTCTTGAAGCTTATCCTCAGCTCTCAGCCCAAAACTTCCATTACAATATCATTCCCCCAATTGCTGCTCATCTAACTCGGGAATTCGGAACCGCCTTTAATAAACGCAATCTTTATCGAATGATTAAATTTCGACGTGCCTTCTATGTAAGGTCAATTGTCAATAAATTATCAAATGGTATTAGTTGGTCTCAATTCACACTACTTTCTACTGTCCCTACTATAGTCTTGCGCCATTACTATATTGATAAACTTCTCGAGGAAATGTGGAGTGTTAGGAAGTTGCGAGCCGTTTTGAAGTCTGCAGCTTCTGATAAATACTCTTTAGCTATTTCACAGATTGTCAGAATAAATTATTCAGTACGTGATTACCCCCCAGCTGAATTAAACTTCACCCTAAATGATCAATACTTACTTAGCTACATAAAGGAAATTATTATTGACTCAATTATCTGCGAACGTTCTTGTTACAATCTTCGCAAAAGACGACTCAATGATTCTAAAAAGCTTGAGTCTGTAGTTAAATTAGAATTCAAGTATTATAACGAATGTAACCGCGATTATAATTTGTTTTTTTAATCAGATTTTTTACACATATTGAGCTGCATCGGAGATGAAGTGTGACAACTCTGCGCGTACACTGTCGTCGCTGATTCTATTACACTTAAACAAATCATCAGTGTTTATAAAGTGTTACGGAAGAATAAAGTAAGAATTAGTGGTGACATGTTACCACACTTTTATCTACCTCGGTTACGTGTCACCGTACTGATTTAATTAAAACGCTCTTGAATGCCTTGTTGTAATGAGTTATTTGTAAATGATGAAAATTGTGCGGTTACACTGTCAGCGCATATAGCTGGTGAGTCATCTTATAATAATAACCTTAATTAAGAATCTTAAAAACAGTTTCGCGTAAAAGCATTCCATCTGAGATAGTAGCATTCCCCTGGCCTTTAGATTTGCGATCGGCATCGCGGAGGTAGCCAAAGATGCGGGCGACCTTAGATATTGAATAAACTTTAGAGGCAGAAGAGTAGTCTCGTACTGCATACGGGCTACAAGACATGGCTCGGGCAGCAGCGTTTTGGGCTTTGTCTTTGAGACCGTGGTAGACAAACAGTCTAGAGAAGTAAGCTGATAATACAGGAATTACCATTGCAAGAGGGTTGTTCTTGGGGTTAGCCTCAAAGTGATTTACAATGCGAGAGGACTTCTCTACGTCTTTAGTTCCGAGGGCTCTTTGAAGTTCGAAGACATTGTAATCTTTGCTTATCCCGATATGCTTTTCGATTACCTCAGACGTTAAAGACGAGCCCTCAGGAAGTGAGATCTTTAGTTTAGTGATTTCGTTGACGACTTTGCGCAGATCGTTTCCGAGATATTCTGCAAGTAGTTGGCACGATTGAGGGTCAATAGATAGTTTTACACTTGAAATGTATTCGGCAATCCATTGTGGGAGTTTGTAGTCACGCAGTTTATCAGAGAGGAATAAAATCCCGTTTTTTGAGAGGGCTTTAACAGCTTTCGAACGCCCATCTATTTTCTTATTCATGTAACAGAAGACAAGGACTGTAGACGAAAGTGGAGATTCTGCGTAGGCCGCAAGTTTTTCGAGTTCGTCTTTGCGCTTCCAGCATTTAAGTTCTTGGGCTTCTTTTACAAGGACGAGCTGGCGATCTGACATCATAGGGAATCTACGAGAGGCAGCTAAGATGTCTGCTATATCTGTGTCGCGTCCATATAGTATCGTCTCGTTGAAGTCTTTCGAGGCTTCATCAACTACGTTTGAAATTATCGCTTTAGAAATTTCCTCTATAAAAAAAGATTCCTCCCCATGTAAAACGTAAAGGGGTGAAAATTTACCAGCGCGAATGTCCCGAATAATTTGCCTATGAGCCATAGGGCTAAGTTATAGCTTAGAAGATTAAATTTGCGAAATGTCTAGATTATCAAATCTTCCTGTATTGAACTTTCCCAGACCCACTCTTGTTGCAAGAAAAGGTGAGAAACATGATGAGATACTTTGTCTTGTAAGAAAGAAGTGGGTGGCGTTAGAGCCAGAAGAGTGGGTGAGACAGCACCTCATTTATCACCTCTCGGAAAACTTAGGGTATCCTATGGGGCTTATGGCTGTGGAGCACACTTTGATTTTGAACGATGTGGCGAAGAGAGCTGATTTGGTCTGCTTTAATAAAGATAGGACACCTGTGCTTCTTGCTGAGTGTAAGGCTCCGAATATTGTGCTTTCCCAAAAGACTCTAGACCAGGCTGCGAGGTATAATCTTGTTTTGAAGGTTCCAACGCTTCTGCTGACCAATGGTCTAAATCATTATGCTGTGTCGACTGACCCCACGAAGCCAATCGCTGTTTTAGGTTCTATTCCTGAGTTTTAACGTACTTTCGCAAAATGAAGATTTCAGACGTATTGGCTATTTCGGGTAAACCCGGACTTTTTAAAATTTTAGCATCCTCACCAAAGAATTTAGTTGTTGAGAGCATGATTGATGGTAAGCGCTCTAGTATCCCCGGTTCGCTTAAAGTTAGCAGTTTAAGTGACATCACGATGTACACTACAAATGAAGACGTTCCGCTCAGGGAGATTCTCAAGTCTATGTTTGATAAGAACAAAGGGAAACCGGCTCTTTCTCACAATGCTGCTCCACAAGAAGTGAAGGATTTCATTGATAGCGTAGTGAATGATTTAGACCACGGTAGGGTTTATGCTTCTGATTTAAGAAAGCTTGTACAATGGTATAATCTTCTAATATCTCAAAAAGCACTTCCTTTTGAAGAAGAGGAGGAGGAAAAAGAAGATAAAGATGATAAAAAGCCAACAGCCAAGAAGGCTGCAGCTAAAAAGAAGACAGGGGCTAAGAAGCCAGTGATAAGAAAGAGCCCATCGGCTAAGAAAGCTGTTGCAACAAAGACAACAAAAACGACTAAAAAGTAGACGATGAAGTCAATTGCCGTTATTGGTGCTGGAACCATGGGGAATGGTATCGCTCACGTGTTTGCCCAAAAAGGTTTTGACGTAAGTCTTGTCGACATGTCACAAGATGCTCTTGATAGAGCCTTATCTACAATTGATAAGAATTTAAGCAGACTTGTCGCGAAAGAGCGCATTTCTGAGAATGATAAAAAGGAGACGCTTGATCGATTGGTTACTTCGACTGATTTTAAGACTGCAGTTGCTGGTGCGGATTTAGTTGTGGAGGCAGCGACTGAAAATATTGATTTAAAGCTCAAGATATTTAAGGATCTCGATGCTGCTGCTCCAGAGGGCTGTATTCTCGCAACCAATACTTCTTCAATTTCTATTACGAAAATTGCAGCTGTAACAAGTCGTCCAGATAAAGTTATCGGGATGCACTTTATGAACCCAGTTCCGATTATGAAACTGGTTGAGATTATTAGAGGATATGCTACCTCGGATGAAACGTGCACGAAGATTATGGCACTGAGTTCTGCTCTAGGGAAGTCGCCTGTTGAGGTGAATGACTACCCTGGGTTTGTGGCGAATCGCATTTTGGTTCCCATGATTAATGAAGCGATTATAACATTGAACGAAGGTGTTGCGGGAGTAGAGGAGATTGATACTGTGATGAAGTTAGGTATGGCTCATCCAATGGGGCCGCTTCAACTTGCTGATTTCATTGGGCTTGACGTTTGTCTTTCTATTATGAAAGTGCTGCAAGATGGACTCGATGCTTCTAAGTATGCTCCTTGTCCATTGTTAGTAAATATGGTAATGGCAGGAAAGTTGGGTGCTAAATCAGGCGAGGGATTCTACGTTCACACCCGTGGATCTAAAGATCTGGTGATCTCTCCAACGTTTTTGAAATAAAAGTAGGTTTGGCATAAAGTATGCTAACTTGCAAATCTGTAAGAATGAAATTGAAAAATAATCATATGAAAACTTCAAATATTTTCCGTGGACTCACGTTTGCTATTGCGTTGATCAGCTTGGTTTTTAGCTCTGACGCTCAGGAGGTTAATCTTGTTCCGAATGGAGGTTTCGAGGATACGAATATTAATAAGCTTCGTACTTATGGCCAAATGAAGGAGTACAGCATGGATTGGTTTGGCGCTACGGAAGTTCCAGCTGATATCTATGGAGACGGTGCTAAAGGAGATAAAGTAGCTATTCCAACAAATAATTACGGAAAGCAAGAGCCTGCTGATGGTCTTTGTTACGCAGGACTTAGAGCATACTCTAAGGATCCGAGATTAAGCAGAAGTTACCTTGAAGTGAAGCTTACTCAATCGCTTGAAAAGGATGTTATGTATTGTGTTTCATTCGATATAAGTTTGGCAGATTTAAGTCGCTTTGCTGTGAATGAGATTGGCGTTCTGTTGAGCGATAGAAAAATAGAACAACCTAATACGGGTGATATGATCCAACAGGCTGACGTGATGCAAAAGACAAATAAGGTTTTCCAATTCCTCGATGGATGGGAGACTTTCTGTGGAACATTTGTGGGAACTGGCCAAGAAGAGTATGTCGTGATTGGATGTTTCGGGGGGAGAGAAAGTATGACCATCGATAAAGTCAAGAGACCACTGGGTATTGTGGGAGCCCAAATGAATCACGCCTATTACTACATAGATAACGTTAAAGTCGTAGATATTCAGGCGAAGTCACAATGTGTCTGTGCTGCCGCTGACGAAAGAGATATGGACCTGGTTTACGGTTCTTCTTCAGTTCAAGAAGAGGACATGACTGATACTGAAATTATTACTTCTAGCTCTATCTACTATGCTTTCTTAAAGCGTACTCCGACAGGCGCTGGAAAGCAAGCAGTTTCTAGCATTGCAGCTATCCTTACAGCGAATCCTATGATGAAAATCACGATCGTGGGACACAGCGATGATGATGAGAGAAATGAGGGGCAGGTTAACCCGCGTTACAAGATGATTGGTAAGAATCGTTCAGACCAAATAAGAAGAATGCTTGAAGCCGAAGGAGTTCTCTCTTCACAAATATCTGTTTCAGATATGGGGAATATGGATCCTGCGAGTACTCGAGACAATGAAATCTCTCGAGCTCAAAACCGCAGGGTTACTTTCGAGATTAAATAATTACTTCTCAACCTTACGAAGCTTATCCAGCATAGTGGACTTTGTTTCTATATTCTTTTGGCACGAATAGCATAGCTAGGAATGCAAGAGAGAATAGGATGATCATTGCTAGGATTGACTCCCTCATGGAGCCAGTGTATCCTTCGATATATCCCCATCCGAACATCCCGATAATAAGGCCTCCTTTTTCTAGTACTTCGTAGAAACTGAAATACGAGGCAGGATCTTTCGTTTTAGGGAGAATCTTTGAATAAGTAGCTCTATTTAAGCTTTGAGTTCCTCCCATAAGGAAGCCTATAGCTCCTGCTGCCACATAGAATCCAATCTTGGTAGTGGCAAAGAAATATGCGTATAAACACAAAGCGGCCCATCCTACGACACATGTCATTAAGGCCCTTATATTTCCTATTCTCTGACTCAAAGCACTCACGCCAAACGCACCAGGAATGGCGAGTAGGTTTACCACAAAAATTGTAATGATGAGCTCAGTTTCATTTAGCCCTACTTCTTTAATCCCGAAAGACGAAGCCATGATGATAATGGTCTGGATGGCCATGCTCATCACAAAGAAAGCACCCAGATATCTCTTGAGATGGACGTACCCTTTCAGTTCACGAGCCACACCGACGAGCTCTTTAAACCCTTGTAGAAGGATATTTCCCGGTGGTAAATCTTTAATCTGACTGTCTGGAAGTGCATTGAATGTTATGTGGGCAAATCCAAACCACCACAATCCCACAAGAACAAAGCAAAAGGTCGTGGTTTGCGTACCCAATCCAATAATCATTCCAGCACATATTACAAGAATGATTAGCGAACTCCAGTAACCCATAGCATATCCTTTCGCACTAAGTCTATCGTGCTCTTCCCTCGGCGCGATCTCTGGCAAGAAGGCATTATAAAACCCCACACTTCCCCAAAAACCTAAGCTCGCAAGAAAAAATGGGATCATACTTATTTCTAGGTGGTTGGAGTCAAACCAGTACAGCCCCACACATCCTGCCGATCCTACGTAACAGAAGATCCTCATAAATAACTTCTTCTTCCCTGCAAAATCAGCCAACCCACTCAGCAAAGGACTTAAGATGATTATCGTGAGGAAACTTGCAGCGAGAACATAGCTATATAATTGAGTATTTACGAACTCCATCCCAAAAAACATGACGTTATCCGTTCCATCAATAATCTTCCCTTGAGCATCTTTTTCAGATGTCAAATTGTTATAAAACACAGGGAAAATTGCTGTAGTTATGACAAGTGAATACACGTTATTCGCCCAATCATACATTGCCCATCCCCACTTTACTTTTTCTTCACCTTCGCGCTTTTTGAAAATATTCTTAAACATATGCGTAAGATAGTACGTTTTAATGAAATTGTAAACGTCATTCTCTCGACTGCTTATTACCTTTGCAGACGATTCTAAAGACGATGAAAAATTACGACGTTATTTTAGTAGGTGGTGGTATCGTTGGTGCCGCTACATTCTATAAAATGCAGAAGCGTTACCCTGAAAAGACGATGCTTCTCATTGATAAAATGGATGTGTTAGCTGACCACCAAACCGGCAACAACTCTGGCGTAATCCACTCTGGACTCTATTACAAGCCGGGTTCCCTTAAGGCTGAGAACTGTGTAAAGGGTCGCCATGAGCTTGTTAAATTCGCAAAAGAATATAACGTTCCCCATGATGTTTGTGGTAAAGTAGTCGTGGCGGCCACAGACAAGGAGCAGCCTTCTTTGCATAAAATTTATCAGTTAGGTCTTGAGAACAAGATCGAAGGCATCGAACTCATTAACGGCTCTCAGCTTCGCGAAATCGAACCAGAGTGTAGGGGAGAAGCCGCCCTTTGGGTTCCATGTACTGGGATAATTGATTTCAGGGACGCTACGAAGAAGATGGTCGATGTCGCCCTTGCGCTACAAGAAAAATCAGCCGTTCATCTTTCTGAGGAAGTCCTCGATTTCGCAAACGAGGGTGACGGTACTCTCGTAAAAACTTCGAAAGCCACCTATTTCGCCCAGCATCTGATCGTATGTGGCGGACTCCAAGCCGATCGCCTCGCCCGCAAGGACGGCGTCAAGCTCCGAGAACGCGTAGTAGGCTTCCGTGGCGATTACTACGAGCTTAACGACCACGCTAAGCATAAGATTAAGAATCTAATCTATCCCGTACCTAACCCCGACTTTCCTTTCCTTGGCGTGCATTTCACGCGTATGACGAACGGGGAAATCGAGTGCGGTCCCAATGCTGTTTTCACTTTCAAGCGCGAGGGCTACGGAAAAACTGATTTCGACCTGCGAGACACCTTCGACGCCCTAAGCTATGCCGGCACCTGGAAGCTCTTCTTCAATAATATATCTTTCGGGATTAATGAATACCGACGCGCATTCTCTAAGAGACTCTTCTTAAAATCGCTCCAACACCTTGTTCCCTCCCTCACGATGGACGATATCCGCCCAGGACGATCGGGTGTTAGAGCTATGCTTCTCAATGCCGATGGCGACACCCGCGATGATTTCCGTATCGAGGCTACCGATAGAAGTATCCACGTTCTCAATGCTCCTTCTCCAGCAGCTACAGCTTCCCTAGCCATTGGTGATTACGTTGCTGACAGGTATGCGGAAAAATTCGCGAAATAAATGAAGCATTGGTTTATAAATACGATTTGGTAGGTGATGTATTTTCCACTAAATTGTATGAATTAATATATAATACCTTTCAAATGAAGCTATCAATCATATCCCTAAATTTCTGCTTTTTTGTTTTAGCAGCTTTTTCAATTTCTAAATCTCAAGCCCAAGAAATTTGTCCTGGAGCAGATGTATTGATTTACACAGAAGGTATGACATTTACTCCTGATGCGATTGAGATTCTCGCCGGATCAACAGTGGGATGGGTTAATACTGGAGGACTGCACAATGCAAATGGGGATATAAGTAGCATTGATGGCTTGTCTTACAACAATCCGGAAGCTTTCGATTTCGAGCTAATTTCTGTGACTGATGAAGCAGCTTGTATCGGAACTTTTCTATTTACCCTTCTTGGAGTATATAACTATGATTGCTCAGGATATGGACATGCAGCAGCTGGAATGGTTGCTACGCTTATTGTAATAACTCCATTTGAAGTTGATGATCTACAGTCTTCTGAAAATCTTGTTAAGCTTTATCCCAACCCTGTTTCTTCACTTCTAACTATTGAAAACCTCAACCAATCTCGAATCATCATTTATGACTTACAAGGTAGAGCAGTTGTTGAGTTTGAAGGAGAAGAAAAAGTAAGTGTAGATGTTTCGGGATTTCCCAATGGAGTGTATACCGTTGCAGTAGATGGGAAAATGTATACATTGATTGTAGAGTAATACCTGTTTTAATAACGAAAAAACCGCCACTGACTTGCGTCAGGGCGGTAGTTCTTTCGTCGGGGCGGCAGGATTCGAACCTGCGATCTCCTGGTCCCAAACCAGGCGCCTTAACCGGGCTGGGCCACGCCCCGAGCGTTAAAAGCGGTCGCAAAGATACGTAAGTTTTTTAGGTATCAAACACAATCGTTATAAAATTATTTTTTAAATCAATGGTATCATTATTTCGCTTTATATCTTCACTTTAGGTTGATTCTAAGGAAGTCCTTTGTGCAAATAATGTTGTTGTATATCAGGTGTTTGGGTAAACAGTTGGTTGAATTTGGATTCTAATGGGTAGATGATCGTAGTTCTTTTGTGACCACTAACGAGAGAGCTTGCATAGAATCACACTCAAAACTTAATCGATCACTAAAACTAAAATAGCTTTGAGTGACAGAACTTCCTAGAAACAAAAACGCCCGCTGTTGCGGGCGTTCAAGCATCTATGCGGAGAGACTGAGACTCGAACTCAGGAGCCGAAACCGGCTACAAATTAGCAATCTGCTGCATTACCACTCTGCCACCTCTCCAGAAAACGGAAATCGCTTTCACGAATTCGGACTGCGAAATTACACTATTCTTTTTGATATCTATAATCGGGAGTGCTAAAATTGTTAAATGAATGTAAAATATATGGTGATTAAGTATGGTTTAGTGTCGATTAAGTATCGAAGGTGTATCTTTATCGATGTAAAACGAAACAATTATTTAATTATGAAAAATATTTTATTACTCGGAGCACTCGTAATGTTTGCCTTCAACGTATCTGCTCAGTCTGATGTGCCCCCACCTCCAACTGCAGACAAGACAAAAACTGAAAAAGCTTGTAGCTCTGAGAAAGCTGAAGGTGAAAAAGCAGCTTGTTCTGGTAAAAAGGACGGTGCTAAAGCTTGTTGTTCTAAGAGCGCTGATGGTTCTAAAAAGACATGTAGTGCTGAAGAGAAAGCTGCATGTTCAGGCAAAAAGGATGGAGCTAAGTCATGTTGTTCTAAGAACGCTGATGGTTCTAAGAAGACATGTAGTGCTGAAGAGAAAGCAGCTTGTTCTGGTGAAAAGGATGGAGCTAAAGCTTGTTGCGCTAAGAACGCTGACGGTTCTAAAAAGACATGTAGTGCTGAAGAGAAAGCTGCATGTTCTGGAAACGCCAATGGTGAGAAGGCAGCTTGCTGTTCTAAGTCTAAGAGTAAAGAGAAAGGTAAGAAGAAGAGAGCTGTATCTACTAATGTAGGTCTCTCTGAATAAATTATCTAGAGTCATTATATTTAATTAGAGCCTCCATAATCGGAGGCTCTTTTTTGTGCCTATTTGTAAGTATAGTTTTTAGTGGTTGGAGTTGGATTTCGTGAAAGATTGTGCATCTTTGCATCCTCTTAAACGAGGTTGTTTTTGAGGACGAGTTGGTCTCATAGCTCAACTGGATAGAGCACCTCCCTTCTAAGGAGGCGGTTCGGGGTTCGAGTCCCTGTGGGATCACAAATAGAAAACGCAAAGCCTTGTTATCATTATGATAGCGAGGTTTTGTTTTTTCACTGTGCTTGATCTTGTATTTTGATTATGAGTGACGTTGTCCTAACAAAGAAGGGGCATTGTTTGCAATAGTTGAGAGTATTTTAAGTGATTAAATCTATACTTAAGTTTACTTGCAATAGTTTTTAATATATATATTATAGTATATTTAAAAGTGTAATGAAAAAACTACTACTCATATTGTCAATTGGTTTTATTGGATCCGTTTGTTCTCAAGAGATTCAATTAGAGCTTGACACTTTTAATCGATCTATACCTACGGCTACTTTTGGTGGTTCAACCTGGAGAGGTCCATCTTGGGTCGATAATACTTTCAATGATTCAGTAGCAACGATGTATCCCAATGTATTAGCATATCCTCCAACTCCTGATGTTTGGGATTGGCAAAATGGTTGGTTTTATCCTCAATCAGTGTTAGATACGTGCTGTGTAGACACAATAACTTTAAACTGGGGACAATTAAACGCCACAGTTATTGATATATCGCCTGAAAACTTTCAAAATGCTTTAGATCAGATTGGATCCGAAGGTCTTTACTGCTTAAATATGATCAGCAGCAGCCTGACTAAGCAACTGGCGGATATAAATTCGGCGAAGGACAATGGGGTTGGATTTGAAAGGATCAGACTCGGAGACGAAATGGGAAAAGCTGGCAATGAACACAGTATCAGCCATTTTCCAACCGCTGAAGATTATGCCGCAGCATGTGATATTTATATCGATTCAATAAGAGACATACTTCCAAACACTAAAATAGCTGTCTCGGCTGGGAATTTCGGCTCATCCAATCCAAGGGCTCAGTTTTGGAATGACGCTTTATATGACATGACTAATAAAGCGGATGCATTTAGATGGTCAGCGTTTTTTTACTTGAATGAATCAGACACTTTATTTTCAACCAAACAATTATTAGCATACGCTTTTGATCAAATCCCCAGATATGAACAGGTTAGAGATTTTCAAGATACAACTGCTAATTTGCAAGATTATGAGCTGTGGGTAGGATATGGGATTACGGACAATACGTTGGATAATCGATATTCAAACAGGTGGAGTTTAGTGTTAATGTTTAGTGCCTCTCATCACCTTTTCTTAGACAATCATTTAGTTGAAGATATAAGTATGTTTAATGTTGGAGGGATTTTTCAAAATTGGGACGCTTTAGATACTCAAAATGGTTTTAGAAAAAGAGCGACGGGGGTTTTTGCCGCTATTTGGAATAAAGCGAAATTGGGTAAAAACAAAGCCACTAAAATTGAAACACCTTTTGATTTAATTGACTCGGTCACTTATGTTAACCACAACAATGTCCCTAGAGTAGTTGACTATCCTAAGCTTTTTGGTTGGAAATTTGAAAATGATTCCACCTTTGAATCAAATGTTATCTTAACGAACATTTCAAGCGATACGCTTGTAGTTTCTGTAGACAACTTGCTTTCGGGAAATGTTACATGGGAAAAATGGCATTCAGATTCTTTGTTTGATGTCATAGACAGCGACAATTATATAAACTTACTTACCGATACAGGAGCAACAAATATTGTGCTACTTCCATATTCGATCAACGTAGCTACAAGCACTTGTCTTAACGATGACAACGGAGATGGTATATGTGATTTATTATGCCATGAAGACTTAAACTCAGATGGAATAGTTAGTATTCATGATTTATTGTATTTATTGAGTGAATTTGGCTGTTCCTCATTATGCGAATACGATGTAAATCAAGATGGTTTTGTCACGGTAGATGATCTATTAAAAATCTTGGGTTTCTTTGGAAACACCTGCGAATAGCATAGATGTCACTTTTGAATTTGAATCGCAGACCTTGT
>Ga0308025_1000839_pt1 | contig 14991 bp, 16 predicted proteins | sample Neamet422_FD_201298 | JGI IMG/M metagenome (GOLD analysis project Ga0308025, IMG submission 201298) | Marine microbial communities from water near the shore, Antarctic Ocean - #422 | ecosystem: Environmental > Aquatic > Marine > Unclassified | place: Southern Ocean | collected 2014-10-03
GACCATCGGATTAAAAGTCCGACGCTCTACCTGACTGAGCTACAGGCCCAAAATAGCAACTTGGGCTTTTTGGCCGACTTTGAAACCGTTCTTATACCTTACGCAAGCGGCATTTGGCACAGTTTCGTAGAGGAGTTCATGTATTACCTCGGATTTCAAAAGCCACATACACAGGTTTGAGGCTCGGGTTGCACGATTTGGATAGATTGGATAGTCATAAAGACTCCGAAAGGTTGGCCCCAATCGAACCAAATGTCTGGCGATGAATACTTCGGGTCAAATGACGCCGAGCAAGAAATTGAGCGATTAAATCGAGTCGCAAAACAACAGGTTTGGACCACACCACAACACCGTCAAATCCACCTGACTATACCTCCAACAGTGTATCCTCCGAGAGAGGACACAGATCTTCTTGCAAGGGTCATCCATGAACTGCCAAATCCAAGCGGGAAACGGTTACTCGAAATTGGCTGTGGATCTGGTGCACTTTCGCTTTTTGCAGCACAACTCGGTTTCTCTGTTACCGCTTGTGACATCAACCCTTATGCAGTCGCCAGCAGCCGAAATGCTGCACGAGAAAATGACATCAAAATCGAAGTACGAGAAGGTGGACCTGGCCCTCAAAACGATGGCGAGGTACGACAATGGGCAGGCGATTTACCTCATGACATCATCATTTGGAATCTCCCGTATCTGATGCCAGAAATAAATTCTCAACACCTTGGTCCCCTCGAAGAAGCAGCACTGCTCGATACGGATGATATGGGTCTTGTATCCCGCCTCTTGAATCACCTCCAAACTGCAAATATCCTTGCCGAAGGAGGCGTGATTTATCTTCTCATCTCGCAAAACGAACGAGGGAATTCCGCACGCACATTATGTCTTCGAAATGGATTTGCAGTTCGTACAGTCACGACGCACGAATTTGATGATTCGGAGTGTTTGGAAGTTCTTGGCATTTGGAGACCGTATCAACTCAATTCTCAGTTCTACGAAAATGAGATTGACTCAACCAATACCTCATTGCTCAATTCAGACAAAAAGGAAGGCGATTTTTTACAAGCAGGCCGACAACTCGCCGGCCATGGGCGTCGAGGGCGCATTTGGTCGCATGAAGATGCGGCGTTTGCAGGGTCATGGGTCATCCATGAAGACACTTTGACTCCAAACCCTGGGCTTCTCCAACTCCAAGGTGGATTGGCTTTGTTTGAAGCAATAGCAGCACTCACTCAAACCACCGAGACTCATATCTTGAAATGGCCAAACGATGTCCTTATCCTAAAGAACGGTGAACTGCGTAAAGTTGGCGGGATCTTAGTCGAAAGTTTGAGTCAAGGAAAAAAGACACGTGTGATTCTTGGCATCGGTTGCAACATAGGTTCACAGGAATTACACAAAGAGGGATATTCCATCGCCACACTTCAAGAGTTAAATTCAGAAATCACACTGCTTGATTTTCAACGGGTCATTCAAGCTGCAGTAGCGTCATGGTTTGAACAAAAAGCCGGGCTCCAGGGCGTGAAGAATAAGGCGGTTATTTCCCGCTACTCTTCAACTTTTTCCACCGGGATTAAGAGCCTTGGAGAGCCATTCTATAGAAAAAAGAATATGGCGTTTGGAGGCATCGAAAGCGATGGAAAAATTACACTAAGAGACCATTTGAATCAAGCCCATCTCATCGAAGATGGTGAAGATATCTCCTGGTCGAATTACGAAAAGAATTAGTCACTCGATTCTAAAACTGCATCCAATGTCTCGTTCATTTTCTCATCTTTTCTTTTGGCAAATCCAAACACAATGCATATGATTCCGAGTGGATAAATTATGAAATCAATCAGCAATTGACGGTCAACATCCACAACAACTTCGCCTGATCCTTCTGTGAATTCTACCGAATAGGAATGGAATCCCTTTCCATCTGCTTCAAACATGATTGAATTGGAATCTCCGCTTGCGAGGAAAAACGATTCAGTCAACACTGAATCACCATTTTCATTGAGGATTTCAACGTCAACAGAAGAGGCGTTTACGGCTGTAATGGTGAATTCAATCGTATCTCCTTTCAACAAAGATGCACCATTCGAATAAGGCTCAGTGTCCGCATCAACAAGAGTCGGTGGGACGAATCCATGGATAAACAGACCACCGATCAAAAAAGTCACACCAAGAAGAATGAACACATCACTCATTTTCATTGCAGGTGCAGTTCCGCCTCCAGACATGACCCAACGAGCAAGCGAAATCACATGAAGGTGATGGTATCAACGATTACGATTTGGACGAGGGAGATTCAGTCGTTCACGAACTAAACGGATTTTACCGCTGCTGGTCAAGCTGTGAACCCCATGGTGCGAAAGTGAATCCTCTCGCTCGAACAACAGACGGACCGCTTCATAGGCTGAATGTGGAATTTGAAGAATCCCAAAACCACGTGGTTCGGTACCATCCAAGGAAGAGACGGTGTCGATGGCCACTTCCGAGCCTGCAGGATAGAATTCCATCAATTCGAATTCTCCTGTTTGTTCGATGGATTCAAACAAATCGGAAAGATGTTTTGCGAGGGAAGAACGTGAATCAAATTGAGCCGTACATTCGATGCCAACCCATCGGCGTTTTCCCCTAAGGGCCTTAGATAAGCGCTTTGCCATCGTAGAGTGGATGTACTCCTCCTTCAATACATTTGACCGTAAAATCCGTGCATAGACTGAAAATAGAGAAACATGAGGATACCCCATGGAGGAAGATGTCCGAGTTGAGGAAGAATCCTCCAGCAGCGATAACAGATTGTCCGACCTGGCATCAAATGAAACCTCATTGTTCGCTTTGATTCGAACTTTACTTTCTCCGAAGACGCTGCCTCATGTGGCCTTAATCATCTTGCTTTCGGCCCTCCTCTATTGGATTGCTAATATCGAGAATGGAGGCGATATTGCTGCCCTCGGATTCATCTCACTTTCGTGCGGCTATGGACTCACGGCCCTCTTCTCGAACCACCGACGCGTCAATTCATGGATCTCACTCACAGACCGAACCGAAAAAGAAGAAAGGGTGAATCCAATCTTTCGATTCTTTTTGAGTTTCAAAATTTGTATATTCCCCTTGGCAGTATCTGGCACTCTTGGCTTACTCATCCTGATGCTCTTTGGGGAAGAGCAAGGAATGAACCTACCCTCTGCATTCCCAATTGGTTTAGGAGCGCTTTTCGTGCTTTGGGCAGTTGCCCAAGGACGCTCTTTTAGCTCATGGGCTTCATCGCTTGCAGCTAAAAGACTACCAGAGAAACAAATCACCACTGGAAATATAAAGACAACGATAGCCATTCAAATCAGTTTGGTTTTACTCGTATCATTGCTCGGAATCATTGGATTTCAATCCCTCTATGAGATGGAATTGGATGCATTCGGCGCCATCACCTCAAACTTCGGGTTCTTCGCCCTTGCAGTTGCCGTATACGGTTTAACCGTTGCTTGGACTTGGAAACTCCGGGAAATGGCACTTCGAGATAAAGCGCTCAAACAATTTACCGCACGTTGGACGCTCTTTGCGCATGTGTTTGCGACTTGGCATTTACTTACGATTTGGCGCCAACTGGTGATGTCACCTGGAAGCATCGAAGTCTTCATCGAAGAAGTGTTGTTAATGATGTTCACAGTCTTCATGGCCATTTGGTCAATCACCTCACAATCCGTAGGGGCTAAATTCAGGTTCATTTCGGCGGAGAATGCACTTCCTTGGGGACTCTCATTTGGATATGCATATGCGGGCAGTGTAGCCATGTTAGCCACTGCTTTCACCGACATCACCTACGTCATGGTGACTGGACACGCCATTGCATTCTTAACCATCACTTGGATGCAAAAAAGCGTTCTTTCTCATGTTCTTGAGCAACATGATTTCGCTGTGTCAACCGCTCGAAAGACACAACATCCACCCTCACAATCTGAAGTTACTGCGGACACGACTGAGCAGTTCGACATTACAGAACCGAAAGAAGAGGGAGCAAAACTCGATCAGATTGAGGTCCAATGGGATGGTGCTGTAGGCCCGTCAATCAGCGACGATGTCGAATGGGCCGAAGTCATCGAATTGGACGACTAAGACGTAGATTGGATGCCTGAAAGAAGAGTTACGACCCGGATTGTATCTTCAAGGTCTTCACTCACACGAGCACCCAAGATCACTTGGGCATTCGGGTCCAAAGCCTCTGTAAACATATTCGCAACTTCATCGAGTTGTCCGATGGTCATCCCGACTCCGCCTTCGACTTGAATCAAACAGCCTTGAGCACCACCCACATCAAGTTCAGCCAGCGGCGCCATCATTGCAGATTTGAGGATGCCCTCAGGGTCATCTGGCTTACCAATGCCAACCAACATGGTTGCTTCGCCTTTTTTCTCGACGATTGCTCGCAAATCCATGAGGTCCAAATTAATCAGACCCATGCGCATTAAAGTTCGCACCAATCCTTCAACTAAATCTTCAACCCATTCGGCTCCCATTTGCCATGCAGTGCCCCGCTCACGCGCTTGTCGAGCAAGGCGTTCCAACGAAAGTCGAACCGTGACATGAGCATTTTTCTCGAGCCTGTGTAAGCCTTCTTCAGCAATGGTTGCACGTGTTTCTTGAACATCAAAGGGTAAAGCGGCAACCGCAACGACAATCGCACCTGATTGGCGTGCTTGGCGTGCAAACTCATGGGCAGCACCCGTACCAGTTCCGCCACCAAGCCCGGTCAAGAGGAGGACCAATTCTACTGGCTCAAGTACAGTCCGAGCAAGTGCTGAATAACCGCGCATTCGTTGTTCGGCAAGGGGTGGTAAAGCGGCACAACCCATCGGATCTAGCGCATGGCCTAAACGAAGAATATGCGCTGAGTCACTGTTTTCAAAGCTTGAGTCATCAGCATCAATCAAACACATATCAGCAAAACCTTCGCATCGTGCATGTGCACCTTTCGCCCAAGAACAACCCAGCCCCCCAACACCAGCGATGAGGATCTGAGACGCTTCCATGGTGGGCCTTTGAACCGAACATCAATGAACTTTGGCTGTGTTTCAACTCATCAAACAAAGCGTAAATATCGCCGGCGAGCGTCTCTCGCCCAAGCGTTATCTGGCTCAAGTGCAAGCACTCGGTCATAGTATTCGATCGAAGTTTCGAATTCTGAAAGGTGTCGACCATACAGGTGGCCAAGGTTCGAAAGTACTGGGATACATTCCGCATCTGCCTCCAGCATCGAAAGAAGTAATCGTTCTGCTGCACCAAGATCGTTTCGCAGCATCATTTCTTCTGCTTCGTCAAGTTGCTCAAGTTGTTCTGGCGTTAACTCGTATGTGTTCTCAAAGTGGGCGGCCATGGAAATTCTCCATCCAGTGCTCTAAGCAGTCATTGAAGAAGTCTCCCTCTCAAAGTGTTGGTTTTAGCCCCAATTCAATGAAAATTGCGACGAAAGGAAGGGTCATTTAAAAGCCCTTTTTCATTCAGAAAAAACGGCACACTGCGACGGTTTTTTCGATGGTATTTGCTGGGAATGTTTAAGGGGGACTTGCGAGTGGCTCCAAACACTGGGTGAGTCTATGCGTGGGTCAACATTTTCCGTACGTTCCGGGGTGGTGCTCGTACTGGCAATATTGCTGTTCGTCCCAGGTTTTGCTTCTTCGCTCCACGGCGGCATTGGAGGAGCACAAGATAATGCTGGCGAATCCATTGATGACGTCGCCAAAGAAGGCTGCCTTTGCCATAACGGCGCAGCTGATAATTCCGTTCAAATCATTCTTGATGATGTGCCCTATGGGTGGATTGGTGGAGAATCCTACACCTTGACACTCCAAATCATCGGTGGTCCTCCAGCCACTGGAGTCTATACCGCCGGATTCGCAATGCGAACATCAAGCGGCATACTTTCCGGCGATGGCTTGCAAAATTGGGAAGGCGATGTTACGACCCTCACACACACTGAAGCAACTGCCGATGAGCCAGAACGAATGTGGACGCTTACCTGGCAAGCACCTGAATCTGGCTCCGACACTGTGAACTTCTGGATTACCGGCAACTCAGTCAACGGCGACCAACTCAACAACGGCGGTGGTGAAGAAGACAAGTGGAACCAATTGTTATTCTCTTTGCAAGAAGGAAGCGATACGACTTCCGCCCTTGGAACTCGAACATTATTTGCTGGTGATGGCAATGTAAGCCCTCCACAACCCGAATCTCACGGTGTTGATCTCGAGCACATGGGCGCTGAACTTCGCGCTCATTGGCTTGGATTGCTTGGGTTTGGTGCAGTCATTTTGGTAATCGTGTTTGCAGGACTCATGCTCCGATACAGTTTTTCAACTTCCTATTCCGGTCGAACAAACCAATTGCGACTACGCTACAAACTCATGCGACGAGGTGACCAGTGATGGACGATACAATCACCACCCTGCTGCGTAAGGTCGCAAGTGGAAAAGTCAGTGTTGAAGATGCACGGGTTGCCCTTGAAGATGCTTCGTTAACCGAAGACCAGATGCAATCAGCCATCGACCATGGCGTGTTCAACCTCGCAGAATCAGGAACCATTGTCAATGCTTCACTCGCTCCTTCTGGTGCATCTAATCTCATCATGGTCTTCTTTGCATGGGGCCTTTTCTGGTCATGTTATTGGGTATTCTCAATGATTTATGGTCTTGCACAGGGCTGGGACCAACAACAACTCTCCTACCATCTTGCAATGATGCTGATCACCCTTTGTTTGATGGGAATGGCTTACCTCAAGTTCGTCTTACCTGACACAATCATAGTCAAGCATGGAATGAATAAGTTCGTTCCAGAACATCCAAAAGATTGGAAGGAATACAAGTGGTGATGAATTATGGCACGTGAATACGACCTCAAACCAGCACCTTCCTCAGAGGGGAGTTCGGACGCTAATTCAACCTCGTCCATTAACCGCCGCCAATTTTTGCACTATGGATTTAATACTGCAACCGGTGTATTAGCAGCATCCTTAGGCGTGCTTGGTTTTGCATCGATTCTCCTACCACCTGGTGGCTCTGTCGAGGGTGAACTCAGCGTCAAATTCTGGGCTAAGGGCCGAGAAGATACCGCTTGGTATGGAGCGAAACACGAACAATTGATGACTCGTCAAGACTTTGTTGACGAAGCTGCAAAATCCAACACAGAAACCTCTGGTGCTTCTGGCATTTGGAACGGTGTTCCTGTTGTGGTCTCCTACGTCAACCACTCCAAATACGCCAATACCCCATTATCAAATGGAAAAGCTCGATTCCAATTCACCGAAGGCGTGGATGAAACAGGAAAGACCATCGGGCACTTTGAAGATTTGAGTGACTCTGATCCTCGGCTTCTTCCCTCTCAAAACTTGGTCATGATTTTTGCTCGATGCACCCACTTATGCTGTATCCCAGGTTGGCAATTGGTCTCGAACTCCTTCACTGAAGATTCATGGACACCTGGTGGCGGAGACGATGGTGGCACCAAACTGTTCTGTATTTGCCACTCCTCTCGTTTCGACCCTACGGTTCTCGAAATGAATACCAACCGAAACCGTTCAAACGGTTCGACCTTCAAGTACGCAGGAGTTCGACGAGCAGGTGGCCCTGCTCCAGTCGGACTTCCAATTATTCCAATAGAATTGAATGGCGATGTTATCGAGGGCCTTGTAGACTATCTCGATTGGTACACGTATTGTGACTGAGGTGATTATGTATGACAACAATGTTTTGGATTCTTTGGTTTTTCATAACCTTCGTAGTGGTGTTAGTCGCCCTCACACTCCGTCAAGAGAGCAGCGATATGCCTCGTCGTGAAATTCTTCGAGCGGTTGAGTCAACTGGTAAAATGGGATTCGCAGAGCGTTTGTTCTTGTGGGTCTTCTCTTGGCTTGATACTCGTTTCCGCCTTCAGGACTATTGGAATATGTCCAAAGGTTCCTATTACAACATGCACCGACAGATGCCTTTGTCTCACGCTGAGAAATATAAACTGAGAATCATTTGGTATTGGTATCCTTTGTATTGTTTGGGTGGTATCTCTTTCCTTTCGTTCATTATCTTGATCATTACCGGAACTGTCCTCGGAATTTACTACGTCCCTGGTGGAGAGGGCGACCCTTCACCTGCTTACGCAAGTATGCAATTCATCATGACAGAACTCCCCTTCGGCTACATCATTCGTGCTGTCCACCATTGGTGTACCCACTTCATGGTAGCCAGTGTATTCCTTCACATGTGTCGTGTCTACTTCACCGGTGCATACCGCAACCCTCGTGAACTCAACTGGCTCATCGGTGTTGCATTGATGGCCTTAACCATCGTCTTTGGTTATTCTGGCTATCTCTTGCCATGGGATTCGTTGGCTTACGGTGCTGCTGTTATTGGTATTAACTTGGCCAACTCCAGCCCACTCATTGGCAAATACGCTGCAACATTACTCTTCGGTGGTTCATCTTTGACTGCTCAAACTGTAACTCGAATGTATTTCATACACGTGTTTATTCTTCCCGTAATTGTGACTACATTGATTATTATTCACTTATTTATTGTATGGGTACAAGGCATTGCAGAACCACATTGATATTCGGGGGATAATTTATGGGACTAATCGAGAATTTCGGACGTGTGGCTTCTTCCTATATGGAAGAAAAAGAGCAATTGCAATCTGTTGAAGGTAAGCGTACTCGCACACGCACAGGACATGGTTTCTGGCCTCACGAAGTGCTTCGTGACGCCATACTGCTTTCATTCATGACTGCAGTACTTCTGTTCTATGCATGGTTGATTCCACCACCACTTCACGGTGCTGCTGACCCCTATGCACAAGCAGGCTTCGTATTCCCGGACTGGTACGTTTTGTTCTCGTATGGATACTTGCGTTGGGGCGAATATCTCCCTCAATTTACAGTTCCAACCGGATTCATTGGCGAAATTGTTGGCCAACCTGTGTTCCCTTGGAATGCAGCATGGTGGGGTGCAGCACTCACTGGTATCCCCGTCAGTATTCTTGCTCTACCGCCGTTCCTCGGAGGACGTGAAAGGCGGCCTGTTGAAGATCCCTGGTTTGCATCTGCTGGTGCGGTTTATTTAGCACACATTTGGTTTATTTCGGTCTTTTCGATTAACATCTTCCTCGAACTCTATGCGAAAAATCGTTCAGATTATTGTAAATTAGACAGCCATGGTGACCTCTTGTGTGGTACTCGAGAACCTTGGGTCGCTGACGCATTCAATACGATACCATGGGTCATGACTGGCGTCTTGGTATGGATTTGCATCTATTTCTTGGCTCGTGGCCTAATCGTCAAAGCATGGGGTGCTGGATTCAAACCAAGTCATGCAAAGCAAATCCTCATTGGAACACTGTTGATCTCCACCGCTGGAACTGTTGCCACATGGGATACCTATGATGATGGCTTTTGGGACCAAGGCGGATTGCTGACCATCAAGGGATTAACCCATGATTATTATCCTGAATTGGAAGCCATGCGTACTCAACCGACTGATGTTCACGTTCATGAAACCAATGAATTCACCGATGACCGTGGCTGGAGCGATTCTGAAACAGTACCAACGACTGCTTGGCTGGATTGGGTAATTTATCAGCCAGCTCGCTATATTATCACTGACTTTAATGATGCAAATGGACATCAAGATGCTGCTAATGGAATCAATGCTGCATCTGGTGCGTCTATATTCAACGGCGGTGAAGGATGGACTTCGACGGGTTCGTTTACAATCACTGAAGATTTGTCCTTATTCCCTGATGGTCATCACGAAAGTGTGGAGACCCTTACAACAGACCTCGCTTGTGAATACCGCTCATCAGAACGGAAAATCAATGATATCGCAACGGCAAGCATGGTCACCTCGACTTTGAGTGTGACCAACAGCAACGGTGCAACTGTTTCTTCCTTCGATGATTGCCTTGGTGCTACGGTCGAACTACCAGTTGGAACATATGACTACACCTATTCGGTGATCGCCAGTGGCGCTCTTGCGCTCAACAACAGTATCCAAACTGAAACTTCGTTCAGTATCGCTTCTTTCCAACCACTCTTGGTTTGGGGCGAAAATGCACCTGCCTCACTTGCAGGTATGACTGTCAATCTTTCAAATGCTGAAGAAATGGCAATGGGTGGCACACAATTCTCTGCAATTGAAAACCCAACCTATCACACCAATCCAAAGGCACTTGATGCCAAACTCACCTATGCAATGTTCATTCCTTGTTTGACATTCGGTGCAATGGTCTTCGTCTTCCTACGTTCAATGGGTCGTGGCTATGAGTTCGAAATGAACAAGTGCTATGGCTGTGACTTGTGCGACGATGCTTGTCCTGTTCGGTTGTTTAACGGTGGAGACAAACTCAATATCATTTACAACTCCTGGAACAATGAAGATGATGGTGTACCTTTGTATTCCTGTTTAACTTGCACAGCGTGTACCAATGCTTGCCCACAGTTGGTCGATTACGACTCCTATGTCGACATTCGCCGTTCACTGATTGTCGGTGGACCACAAGCAGAAATTGCACACACAGTCTTACAGGCAGTACTCGCAGCAGAAGCTGAAGAATCTGCAAATGAAGACTTCGTGGCTATCAAAGACTATCCATTGTCTTCAAACATTGGATACTATCCTGGATGTGTCGATTATCTTGACCAAGAGATGGTGTTCTCGCACGTCAATGAAGGCGAGATGAACCTCGGTGATGCGACAACTTCAGCATTCACACTCTTCGATGAAATGGAAATGGATGTATCGTACCTTGGACGTGACTTCTTGAAGTGCTGTGGTCACGACCAAAAGTGGCAAGGACTCGATGAAGTGTTTGACAAACTCAAGGCCTACAACCAAAAGAAGATCGTCGAATCAGGTATTGACACACTTGTATCATCATGTGCTGAATGTTTCCGAACCTTTGCTCGTGATTACGAACTTGAAGGCGTGAAGGTCATGCATACAACTGAGTTCTTGATTGAAAACGGATTTGACATGAACCTCAAGGCCGAAGAAGAAACTACCGTAACCTACCACGACCCATGCCGTCTTGGGCGCCAAATGGGAGTCTATGAAGAACCAAGACAACTTATTGCTGGTGTCGAAGGTGTTAAAATCGTCGAGATGGAACACCACGGTGAAGATGCAATGTGCTGTGGTGTCTCGAGTATGATGTCATGTAATGAAAACGCTCGTTCCCTCCGTGTCACTCGTATGGAAGAAATCCGTGCTACTGGTGCTGACACAATGCTGACTTCATGTCCAAAGTGTGTCTCTCACTTTGAATGTCTCAAATTTGAAGGCGATGAACGTTACGAAGATATCGAAATTCTCGATGTCGTCTCGTTCCTTGCCCGCCAAGTCGAAGCAAAGAAGGCAAGGGCAGTCTCAGAATCAAGTTCAGTCCTTGAAATCGAAGCTTGAGATTAAACGGCTAAAACTTTATAATTCGGATTGACGACCTTTCGTCATGGATTACGACAGTCTGACTGTTTTAGAACTCAAAAACTTATGTAAGAATCGTGGGATACGAATCTCCGGTAATAAAGCAGAAGTCGTCATTCGATTGATGGAAGACGATGAATCCGCAGCAGCACCACCACGAGCACAGCCTCAAACCCCTCAACAATCCTTCCCACAGCACGTTCCTGGTGGCTATGCCCCTGCACAAATAATCTATGTCCAGAAAGAAGATGAACTCGCATCTGGAATTGGAATATGCATCATCATTTATGCAATCTTTCGATTGTTTTGGGCCGTTATATTTTCAACTGGAAGTGGAGGGGCAGGGGCTTGGTTACTCTCTCCAGTAGCCTTCTTGTTAGGTCTTGGGTTTTTAGTTGGAGGAGTCATTACCTATTCTGGTTATCGAAATGGAGTCTATTTGACACTTGCCATCCTCGCAGTCTCGGGATTGTTTAGTGTAGCATTTCACGGAGATGAAGTGAACCCCGTATCTATTGCTTGGGGAGATGAAATGATCATGACTTCAATCATGTGCTCATTTACTTGTATGATTCTGGTTGCTTTACCTCTCATACTTTCACAACTCAAAGAGGGATGGCCTGAACCAATTGAAAATCTCTTGAAGAGAAACCAGTCGACGGACGGCAAGACACAGTTTGCATGTCAATCATGTAAGGCGGAATTACAAATTCCAATCGGTTACTCTGGAAACATTGCATGTCCGTCGTGCAATTTAGAAATGAAAGTTTGAATCAATCTTGTGGTGGAGGTGATTCTCCATCATCCATACCTACAATTTCGTAGTTTGACGGGAACAAAGCAATGATGACTCCCAGAATTAAGGAAGCAAGGCCCCAACCAAACATTTGACGAACGAAAAGCATCTCTAGGGCAATTACGACCAAGATCATACCTCCTATGTTCGAAGTCCAAACAAGTGTCTTGAATGTCGATAAAGAAACGCCAGGGGTTCCTTCTTTACGATAAGGTCCGAATTCTCCACCAAAACGTTGGGCTGTGTCTTGTTTCTCTTTTTTTGACATAGTGTTTCACCTTATCGATCAATCATTGTGATGGCATCAGTTGGGCATGCTAAAACGCACAACCTACATCCTGTGCATTCAACACGTAGAATTTTTGCTTTTTGATTTGATTCGACTTTAATCAAAGGGCTTGCCATGGGGACTTTGTACATCTCGATGGCATCATCATCACAGACAATGGTGCATTGGTCACAACCAATGCATAAGCGTTCTTCAACAAAGGCAACCGTTGTCTCACCACCTTTGATGGAAGCACGTTGTTCACCTCGTTGTCTGTTGAGTGAGGTACGAATGCGAACAGCCTCTTGTTCTCGACGCTTTCGCAACTCGTCGGAGGAGGTCATACAGTAACCTCCAATGTGTCCTTCCCTTCAAACTTGACGACAGCCTTGTTGACCAAGAGGTCACCGAAACAATAGAACGAACCGACGAGTAACGGTGGATTCCAAGCTGTCAGCCCTGTCCAAGGCACTTGATGTGCCCAGGTCCAATTGGTCAGTGAAGTCCCCCACAATTCCATGGCCAATGCCGCCCAGGCCATTGCAGAATACAGCCGAGGTTGTGGTCCCCACTTCGTGAATGCCAAAACAAGGGCTAAGAGGAAAATCGCCGATGTATCTCCACCCGTCCATGCCCCATAAGCAACCAACGGGATGAAAGGTAGAAGCAACGGTAAAGCCCAAGTGTGTTTCATTTTATCTGCTGCCATTCTTCCAAGATCAAACAAGAAGTAATGGCCTGCAGGAACAAATAACGGCATAAATTCACGTTGATACTCATAGATCAGCCAAATTTCACTAAAGAACAATTCCATTGGAGTGGCAATTGCAATCACAGTAATCATTTCAATTCGCTGCTTTCGACTGCCACCACGATAGAACCAAGCAAAAAGCCCCCAACACCAAAGGTTGACGGGCAATTCAGCATATTCATCGGGAATCAAACCGTTACAAGCAGTGGCAGAAAACCAAAGGCCCAAAGCAATGGTGCCAATGTAGACCCACGCTCTGTTCATATTCATGCGAGGAGGTCCTCCTCTTAGCAAGAACGGGTGTTACTGGTCACCGTATGAAAGTAATTCCTTACCCATTGCCAGCATCGAAAGTTCTGCGACTAAGGCATGCCAACCATGAGCATGTTCTCCGTATTGGCCGCCCGATTGTGAAAAGGATTCAAATTGAGCACTCGGTGAATTCAAATTATCAATGTCCGATTTCTTCGAGTTGATTCTATAGAACCATGAAGCAGCCTGCCCATCGACAAGATAGACGACCGGTTCGACCGGAGCGCCTTCTTCGTTTTCCAAACTGGTCGGTATTCCTTCTTGAATGAGGAAATTCTCGACATCAACGCCTCCTTTCGAATACATCAATTTGTTCATTTTACGATTTGAGAGTTCTAACAATTCACCACCACTCCGAACAGTCATAATTCCAAGACCATACGTACCTCGATCATTTTTGATGAAAACAACTGGTTCACGTTCAATACCGAGGGCCTGGTATTTGTCACGGAGTTTATCGAGGAAGGAATCAACTTCAACAGCGAGTTCTTTTCGGCATGCTTCTTTCTCTAAGCACTTGTTTTTTGAGACGAACCAATCCGCCATGAGGTGCCACGAGTCAATACCGAGCATCTGAGCAATTTCCTCAACGTATTCACGAAGAACTTCGTAATGTTGAGATTTCCTTCTTCGATGCCAACCCATAGAAGGTGGTGGGGAGACGACTTGACTGCCCAATCCCTCTACAAGGCCATCAGTCAAGTCATTATTGAGTAAGATGAGGTCTGGTTTACGACCACCGACCAGGAGAAGTTCTTCACCATCCTTCTCGCTCGACTCGACAGGGTCCAACTTTAAAGCGCCTGAAAGGCCAATCAGGTGGCCTAAATCTTCAAAATTCACTGAACCAACTGTACATCTGAATCCAGCAATTTCAAGGAGTTCTTTCAAGGCGATGAGGTTTTCAACATAGCCTTTGTTCCGAGTATGCGATTCAGGATAAAGGTGAACCCATTCACAGTGCTTGAATTCCCGTTGAATATGCGTTTTCAAAAGCCCAGCTACTGAAGGTTTGTCTTCCGAGGAAAGATTGTTGAAACCAGCCGGGAAGTGATTGGCATCGACGACACTAATTTTCCAGCCTGCATCACGAATGTCAACACTACCATAGATTGGAATAGGAACTTCACTCCTCTTTTCAGACATCCATGCTGTGATTTCAGGTCGTTTGCTTTCAAGTAGCGAAGTTAATTCGTGTACAAAAGTCATCCAATCACCTCGTTAAGTAAATCAAATGCTGAGCCAGTAGGCTTTTGTGCTCCTCTATCTAAAATGTGTACCGCCTCAAACAATCCTAAACCAAGGGCTATATCATCCTGTGTCTTCAAAGCACCTGACAGTAATGGGTGACGTTGGATAATAGCATCCGTTTGAGGCTTAAATTCAGTAAGAAGATTTTCAATTAATGTTGGCGAAGTTG
>Ga0308025_1000850_pt1 | contig 14858 bp, 8 predicted proteins | sample Neamet422_FD_201298 | JGI IMG/M metagenome (GOLD analysis project Ga0308025, IMG submission 201298) | Marine microbial communities from water near the shore, Antarctic Ocean - #422 | ecosystem: Environmental > Aquatic > Marine > Unclassified | place: Southern Ocean | collected 2014-10-03
TAACTCATCCTTCATTATTGGTGATGTGTTAATATTACCTACAGATTTTACTTTTCTACCAATTGCTAAAAAATCATCTGATTTAGGTTTTACAACAGATCCTCTGTTTAATAATCCTAACATGTCTTGTAAAAGTGTACTCATTTTATTTATTATTTATTTATTGTTTATATTATTGATGTTATAAGTCCATTTACAACAGTTACTGTTTTACTATCAGCTGTTGTAAAATTACCTGTTGCCCCAACAGTGTCAAGGCTAATTTCGTCTGTTGATTCAGTTATATGTATAGATCCTGCTGAAACCAATGTTCTAAAGTTTAATGTTTCACCAACTTTATCTTTCCATATAGCAAAACCAGTTCCTACATTAGCTGCAGTATTTGGCTCTCCTGTTGTAGATACTTCAACATAATTATCATCAGTTGATGTAGCAAATGTTAAATTACTACTTAAAGATTTTAAAGATCTAAAAAATACTGTACATTTTTCAGTAACAGGTTCAATATCTGTTTTTTGATAAACATAACCCAATCCCGCAGGAGGGTTTAATATAGGTGAATTAGCATGAGCACAATGTTCTGCAGCAATTTTAAAATCTTTTACTTTAATTAGCTTAACAGACTTATAAGGAATAGGAGAAGCAATCCCTGTCATTTCAGGTTCTTCATTTATACCTAATACAATAACGTCATTAGGGTTTGCATGAGTAGCAAACTTTCTACGCTTAAATAAACTTAATATGTCAGTTAAAATATTCATTAGTTATTTTTTTCTAGAAGATGTCCATCCTCCCATTTTATATTCTTGCATGCTTTCAGAACCATCAGCCTTAGCTGCTAATCTTCTTGCATTTCCACCTTTGTTCATTTTTTCAACCATAGAACCATACATGATGTCATCTAATTCACCACCTGCTCTTTTGCAAAGTATTTTTGCTCTTTGCTTTGTTAATTTTTGTTGTTTTAATCCCTGTTTTTTCATAATACTATTCTTAAAAATCTAATGTAAAGGTTATAAAAAACATGTAAATCTTTAGTGTTCTAAAGTCATGATCTTCATCTATAGACATATATTCCCATCCTATTGCCAATCTATTATGTGGCCAATGGAAAGCAATTTCTAAACCCCAATTCATAATTATTTACATGTACAAGCTTTACACTTGCATCTTTTTACTGTTGAGCAGATCTCTTCTCTACACTGACCTAAACAAACTCTATTGAAGGTAATCCACCTTACAAATAAACATACATTTCTCATAATTCTAAATTTAATTATATTTATACTACAATATACAACTTTATTTACACTTTAGCAAGTGCCCTAATTTACTTATTCTTAAGCCTTTCATTCTCTTTACTTAAGAAATCAACCTTAACATGTAAAGTACTTACTTCTCTAGTTAAATCTAATATTTGTTGATGCATAACATCTTTCTCTTGAGTACTATCAACTAATAATTGCTCTAATCTTCTAACTCTTTCTCTTAAATCATCTCTATACATATTGTGGTCCGTTCTATCTAACGTTTCTGTTTCTGTTCTTAACTTTATTTTCTTTTCATAGAATCTCCATGCACTTGCAGAAAATAAAACAGTAATCATTGTTACTCCTATGTTGATAAGGCTTTTATACTCTTCCATTGTCTTTATTGTGTTTTCTATAATACTTTGAGGTAACTGTTGTTAAATTCATTATAGACATTATTATAGGTAAGAACCAAAGCCAATTAGAAGGTACACCAATACCATCATTTAAAAATAACAATAAAACAACTATTACAGAAAAAATAGAAGAACCATATGCTAATGTTTTTCTAACACTTAATGTTGCTCCACAAGATGTTTTAAGCAGTGAAGCTCCAAGCATAATGCTTACAATGACAAGTATGTCATGAAAGCCAAATTGAAATAACCATATCAATGGAAAAAAAATTAGCCAGGTAATACCCAGCAATATTTCTATTGGTTCAGAATCATAATAATTTAATATATCCCTTAATTTTCTTAACATTTATATATATATAATGGTATATTTGCTATCTTTGCAATGTATACATTAATAATATACAAAAAATTCACGTATGAATAAAGTAAATCCCCTAGTATTTAAAAATAAAATAAGTTTAGAACTCTTACCTACTGAGACTCTATTTGGCTTAAAAATAATAAACTGTGAAGTTTTATGTGAAGATGACAAGTACCGTAAAGTCTACGGTGTTGAGATTGGTCTCATATTTTTCACATTTAGTTATGCAAATATGATAGCATAATTTTTTAGTTTCATAAAAATTCATTAACTTAATACAAGCTGTATCTCTTAACGGAGGTGCGGCTTTTGTGCCCTTAAACAAATTCAAAGTACAGTATAAATAAACAAAAAACAATAAAAATGAGAGTAGATAAAGAAATATTATCAGACTTAACAGTCCACATGAAGTACGCAAAGTATGTACCGGAACTAAACAGGAGAGAGACCTGGGTTGAACTGGTGGATAGAAATAGAGAGATGCATATTAAGAAATTTCCTGACTTAAAAGATGCAATAAATAATAATTATAAAATGGTGTATGCTAAAAAGATACTACCATCAATGAGATCATTACAGTTCTCTGGAAAACCAATTGAGTTATCACCAAATAGATTATACAACTGTGCATACTTACCAATAGATCACATTGATTCTTTTAGTGAAACAATGTTCTTATTATTATCAGGGTGTGGTGTAGGCTACTCAGTTCAACCTCATCACATAGATGCAATACCTAGAGTATTAAAACCTTATGAAAACAGAAGCCGTAGGTTTGTTGTTGGAGATTCAATTGAAGGTTGGTCAGATGCAATTAAAGTTTTAATTAAATCATATCTTGGTGAAAAAAGAGCGTCAAAAGTAAAATTTGACTTCTCTGACATTAGACCAAAAGGAGCCGCGCTAATTACATCAGGTGGTAAAGCCCCAGGACCTCAGCCTCTTAAAGAGTGCATTATGAAAATCAAAGGTATTCTTTCTAATAAGGGAGAAGGTGTGAAATTAACTTCTATAGAGGTTCATGATATAGTTTGTCATATTGCAGATGCAGTATTGGCAGGTGGTATTCGTAGAGCAGCTTTGATTTGTTTATTTTCAGCAACTGACAATGAAATGATTTCTTGTAAATCAGGTAATTGGTGGGAAAAGAATCCGCAAAGAGGAAGAGCTAATAACTCAGCAGTACTTTTAAGACATAAAATTACAAAAGACTTCTTCATGTCTCTATGGAAAAGAATTGAATTATCAAACGCTGGTGAACCAGGTATTTATCTTAGTAATGATAAAGATTGGGGAACTAATCCATGTTGTGAAATTGCATTAAGACCTCATCAGTTCTGTAACTTATGTGAAGTTAATGTTAGTGATCTTGAAAGTCAAGAAGATTTAAACTCAAGAGTTAAAGCTGCTGCATTTATTGGAACAATCCAAGCAAGTTACACTGACTTCCACTATCTAAGAGAAATCTGGAAAGAAACAACAGAAAAAGATGCCTTAATAGGTGTATCAATGACAGGTATTGCATCAGCAAAAGTATTGGCATTGGATATGACTGAAGCTGCCACTGCTGTAAATAAAGAAAATGCAAGAGTTGCAAAGATTATAGGTATTAATAAAGCTGCAAGAACAACTACAGTTAAACCTGCTGGGACAACGTCTCTAGTCTTAGGAACTTCATCTGGTATACATGCATGGCATAATGACTTTTATGTACGTAGATTACGTGTAGGAAAGAATGAAGCTGTTTATAGTTATTTAGCAATCAATCATCCAGAAATATTGGAAGATGATTACTTTAGACCTCAAGATACTGCAATCATTAGTATACCTCAAGCAGCTGAACCAGGATCTATATTACGTACAGAAAATGTAATTGATATGTTGACTAGAATTAAAAAGGTTGCTCAAGAATGGGTTAAGCCTGGTCACAGAACTGGATCAAACACACACAATGTATCAGCAACAGTCTCAATCAAAAAAGATGAATGGGAAGAAGTTGGTGCATGGATGTGGAAGAATAAAGAACACTACAATGGTTTATCAGTATTACCCTATGATGGAGGAACATATGTTCAAGCTCCATTTGAAGATATAACTGAAGCTGAATATTTCAGAATGATGGAAAGTTTAAATAAAATAGACTTGGCCAATGTTATTGAAATGGTTGATAATACAGATTTATCTGGAGAGTTAGCTTGTTCAGGTGGTAGTTGTACCATAACTGATTTATAATTCACAAAGATTAAATTAAAAACCCCAAGCATTTCGTAAGATCTGTTTGGGGTTTTTTTTATTTAGTAATTGTAATCTTGTTCTTTAATTAAATTATCATATTTTCTAATTTGATTTAAGATTGGTAACGCTCCATTCCATGCAGCCCCAACCTTAATTATACCGGCCTTTGGAGCATTTTGATAAACATATGTTGAATTAGCTTTGAAACCTTCTTCACCAAGTATTATATATGCAGCTGGAGATGTAATTGTTAATTTAAGTACATTGGCCCAATCGGACATCATCTTAGCAGAAGCTATTGGAGATTTAATCAATTGGAAAGTCTCTCTTGATCCTACCACAGGAACAAACGTTATAAGTTCTTTTGTTAACCTATCAGATTGATACTTAACTAAATTCTTAAGTCTTCTTTCAGTACCAGTATCATCATCATCACCTGCAAGTAATGAGTCAAGTAGAGTTCCAACTAATAAAGATGTAAGTATAATACCTGCTTCACCAACAGTTCTAAAATAACCTTGAATTTGGTTCTTAGCTTTTTGATCAATATTACCACCTAAGCCATCACCATACTCTTCCATGTATAACTTACTTAATTTATTTAAATCTCTATTTCCATTAAATATCTGTTGTTTTACAAAAGCAGCAAATTTCCATGCAGACTTATATCTACCTTCCATCCAACCTAAATTCTCATCAAAGTATTCAGTTCTAAATCTAGCTTTAATAGCTGGAGCAACCCACTTTTTAAATTGAGTTGCAAACTTACCTATAACATAATTTTGAATAATCATTCTATCTTCATGAGCATAATTACCATGAATTTGTTTATTAACCTCTCTTATATTATTTCTAAGATCATATCTAAACTTATCATTATACTCTACCTCTGTACCATTTTTATTTACAATATGTGTAAATCCAGCAATCAATTCATTTTCATGCTTTACTGCATTATATTGGAACGCATCATATAGTGACATTGTCTCCCCACTGATTAAATTTTTAATCTGGGTATCCATTATCATAGCCATACCAACCTTACTTTGAACATTATACTCAGCAGCATCTTGTAATACATAACCAAATGCTTTGAACCTTTCCCATATACTTGCTTCATCAAGAGATCTACCTGACTCACGAATATCAGTGTGTAAATCCATCATACGGAATAAATCTACAAATGCTTCATACTTGTTATTAGCATAATCAGGATCATAATCATTCTTACCTACACCAAGTAAACCAAGTGTAGCAACATCAGCAGCTTCCTGTATACCAGTACCTGTTCTCTTAATGATACTTTGTAAACCATTTACATTCCATTCCTTACTTGCTCTAAGATAACTCTTCTTAGAATAAAATCTAGAACCAAGCATCTCAATATTATTATTGATTCTACCCATCAGGTAATTGTTAAAGTTACCAAAAGGATTAAACGCCACATAAGCAAGAGAAGATTGAGATATCAGAAGATCTGCCATCTTATCTACAACTCCCTTTGTAGTTGTTTCATTATCATAATAAACCATTGATAGATATTTTCTAACTCTTCTAACAGAATTTGAATCACCAGCAGTATCCCTTGTAAATCCAACAGCTTTTTTAGTTCCATCAACAAGTCTACCAACAAATGAAGATTTTCCATCTGAAGGTGTATACTCTCTATTTTCAACAACTCTTGTTATTGCAGTTAAAGTATCCTCAATTTCATTCATTGTTTCATAATGCTCTGCCATAGCACTAAACTTAATTAAACTTGCTCCTAAATCAGTACTTATTTCATCAACAGTTGGCTTCATTCTAAGTTTTGCAATACTACCATCCAAGGCATCTTTATCTTTTAAGTAAGAAACTCTATTGATTTTATTAGTTCTATACTTATGTTCTAATTCTTTAAGTTCTTTTTCGGTTTCTTCAAGGGCTCCTTCAACTCTAGGTGATCCAATAAAATATACTGGCATTTTATTAGTAAAGTTACCATTCTCATCTAAAAGAACTGTTTTTTGAGTAGACGTTTCAGTAACAAAATTCTTAACAGATCTAACTGTACTTGAATATGCTCTAGCAAACACACTAGGTCTGTCCTTTATATTAGTTAAAAGATCATTCTTTACCAATGGATTCTTACCAAGCATTTGATGTCTTGTGTGATCATTAAGTTTTACAAGTAATTCATTTTCATAATATTGAATGTATAATTCATAGAACTCTCTTTGTGCAATAGATAAAGCATCTGTTTTATTGGGATCAAAAATAGCTTTATATTGCTCACTTCTCATATCACCAGTTTTTTCAGGATAACCTTCTTTATCAAGTGCAAAATAGTTTGCTTCTTTAAGTTCACTTTTAACAAATCTAAATTTATCATTATCTGCTTTAGCAACAGAACCTGTAAAATTACCATTACCATCTGTCAATGGTCTATCATAAGAAACCTCATTAAAGTATTTAGACTCAAAAATTCTATATTCAACATCATCAATATTTCTTTTTCTAACCCACTTTCCATAACCGTTGCTAGAAGACCAGCGTTCATACTTAGATCTTTCTTTTAAAAATTCTTTATTGTAGTGATGATATTTACCATCAATTCTATTACCGTTTTCATCAGATCTTTCTGCTCTCATAAACTCAGATCTCAACCTCTTCTTAGCTGCAAGATCCTTGTTAAATTCTATATCTTCTTTAGATGCATCATCTCTGTTTGTAACATCTCTATATACAAAGGGAACACCTTTACTATCTGACACGGATTTTTTAAAACCCTCTTTCATTTCAGTATACTTTTGACCAATAGCTTTTACATAACCACCGTCTCTCTTACCATTACTATCACGAGTAATCATATAGTCATACATTGTATTTTTGTTATGACCAGGAGTTAACTTTAATAATTTATTTGCTTGAGAACGTATAACCTTTTCTCTAAGGCCAATCTTATCTAAAAGAACTTGTTTTTGTCTTTTATATATTTTATCAACAGCAGCTAATAAAGGATCCTTTGATGTTGCTAAATCTCCAGTATTTAAGTTAATAGAAGATGTATCTGCAATTCTTGTTAAATCAAGAATTAAATCTTCTTCACTAAAACCACTTCCTTTTTCACCATAACCTCTGTTAGAAGTTTCATTAACAACCTCTTTAACATAATCAAATATTGCAGTATTAACAAGACCTTCTGTACCACTCTTTAATGTAGCACCTCCTGTTAATTTATTAACCTCTAATTGTAGATTTAAAACTAATTTTTTTTGTGTAGCATTTAATTCTGCAGAATTAGCAATAGAATACAATGGGATATATGTAGCAAGAAATCTATCAAAGTTTAATACATAACTAATATATGATGGATCACTTAAGTTTTTTGAATCTGAAACATAATTAGTAAACTCTCTAACACTCTTTAAAGCATTTGAAAGTAAACCTGTGTAAACTACAGATTGAGCTTTAGGTCCTTTATTTAAACCAGCATGTATATATGCTAATTCTTTTGACCTAGCTTCACGTCTTTGATTAAATGTCTTTTTAGAAAATACTTTATTTGTATTTCTAAGATCTCCTTTTTGAGCTTCTTGTACTGATACATTATAAGATTCAATTGCATCAAAAATAACACTTAATGGTTGCGCTTCCTCTGCTTTAACAGACTCCTCAATATTATCTAGTTCTTCTTCAGAGTTTTTATTAGCTTGTTCATCTTTACTACCCTCATATATAGAGTCATCTAATTTAGCAAGTTTCTTATCTAAGTCTTCCTTGTTTTTATTTACTAAAGTTGAAGGGATTAACATATCAACATAAATACCATTTTCAGATGGTTTTGTTTCTGTTAATTCATTATTATGATGTTGGTTCTTTTCATGTTCATAAGTACCTGAATACTTTTGATCTTTACCTTTACCTTTTATATTAAGTTTAAAGTGGAATGTTGAAGCAGAGAAGTCCCCTGTGTTTACAGTGTATCCCATATTTTCAAACATTCTTCTGTATAAATTTACCTGAAGATTGTGTTGACCTTTTGTACTAAGCCTATTAACACCTTTTTGTTTTAATAAACTATCAGAAGAAAGTGTCCACTCTGAAGATTCATAAACACTCTTTCCAGATCTACCAGCAGCTGTTGTTACAGAAGCTTTTTCATGTATAGAGTTTTTACTTGTTTTTAAATCAAGAATATTAATAGCACCATTTCTATCTATAATAACTAAATCTGCAGTTCCTGCAATTTTTGTTGCTTCATCAAACACAACTACTTGAGATAATGCAACACTATTCTCAGGCATTAAGTCACCAATAACAACTCTCATTGCACCAAAAAACTCAACAGTTTGATCACGCGTTAAAATTTTCATCTTATTAAACGTATCCTCCACCATGTTTGGTTTATCAGTACCGTTCAATTCAAATACTACTGACTCAGCAATAATATCAATATCATTTCCAATATCTAAGTTAAATTGCTTTCCCTCTTGAAAAAGAGCATCAGCAACTTTACCTTCTTTAATCTTTTTAGTCCATTCCTTTTTTACATCAGTAAGATCTTTTCCTTTAAGTCCTTCTATTGCTTTATCTCTAGCTTTTATTGCATCACCTTCCTTATTTGTAAGCTTTCCTTTTATAGCAGTTGTAGCAGATGTATATACAGTATTTGTTTTAATGTCAGTATATATATGACTCTTTTTATCAAGAACAATTATTGGAGCCATTGAATCCTCATTCAATGTTCCGTCAGGATTTAATGCAGAAACTGTAATATCATCAACAACACCTTCTGCCGCTTGAGCAAGGTGTAACATTTTATTAATTACTTCTTTCTGTATTCCATTACTAACTTCCAATACTCTATCAACAATTATCTTTTTTTCTGGAGACAGAGAGTATCTAATCTTACCAGTATAACCTATGTTAATATCAAAGTTTATATTTTCAGTATTTAATAGTTTTGCAATATCTGTAAATGTTGTATTACTATTTATAGCAGAAACAGGAATTGGAACTCCAGTCAAGTACTTATGGAAATCATCAATTACACTCATGAACCATTCTAAAGATTCCTTAACTAAATTTAAAAAAGTTCTACTAGGTTTATCACTAGTAAATTCTTTATTGAAATGTCTTGTTAATGATTGTGTTACAAGCTCAATCTTTCTATCCAAATTATCAAACCCTTGCTTATCACTATAAGCCTCCTGAATTGATTGGTGTAAAGAAGGAAAGTTTAACCTAGCCTCTGCATATAACTTATCAAATAAAGGTTCATTGTCTAATTTAATAGCATCAACAAAAGGATGAAGCATTTCTTCAACTACTGTATCATCATTTATCTTACCTTCAATTAAATACACAACTCCATCTCTATAAAAGGAGTTCATGTTGTTGAGGTCACCAGATTTCTTATTTGATTTTGATACAGTTCTATGTAAAGCAATGGCTTCAGACATTGTAACCATTTTAATATCTAACTTTGGGTATAATCTTTTAAGATGTAATACTGTTGCTCTAGACCTAGGTTTATCCCAAGATCTAGATTCAGCAATAATATCTTTTGGCTCAAGTACTTTATTTGAAAAGCTAAATCTTTTAGCAATGCTTATCTTACTTTTTTCAATATCTACAAGTTCATTGGGTATATTATTAATGCTTAAATAAGAACGTATTTTCTTTTCATTCTTACCTATCAATTCTTCATCAAGAACCCATGCATTATCATATGAACCATTAACATAAAGTTGCCCCTTGTATCTATGGATCAATTTTTTCTTAATTAAGTTTTGAACAAGTGCATCCTTAAAGTTTTTCTGCTCTAATGAATATGAAACTTTATTATTCTTAACAAACTTTGCAGCTTCCTTAACAGTAGGGAATGACTCACTACTATTAGCTTTTTGCCAAGAGTTTATAATGTTATTTGTTTTTAATTCGCTCTTGTAAACTGATTGTAATACCTTATACTCAGTTAAATTTTTATTTGGACAGTTTGCCATAATTTTATTATAATATACATTTAAGTGATTCTATAAATACTTCTTCTGTTGTCATATCTGCTGTAGCAGGATATATTCCGGAAAGAAACTCATCATACATAAGATCATATGTTCCAATGCCGTTATTAGCAAATTTAGCTTTTATTTCTGAATTTCCTTCTATATTTTCATCCCAGTATGATATTAATGTTCCGTTAACACCTTCAGCTTTTGGATTGAATGCTGCAAGTTCTAGTTCTGCATGTAAGCTTTCTTGTAACAATGCAGCACCTTCCATATAGTTTTCTGATTCAAAATCTTCATATTCTTCATATGAAATTTGCTCTTCCGTTGTAGCTCTATTAGGTACAGGACGATTGCTTTTAGCAATAGGTTTATTTATTTTTGTGGATAAAGAAGTAATATTACCCTCTTTTAAAGCATTCTCTTTAACACTTAAGTTTTGCCCTATATTAGATAGTTTTTTTAATAAACTTTCATCTTTTACTACTATACCCATAACTATTTCTAATATTCTTTCTATTAAGGTTTTTTTATTTTCAGTTTTCCCAAAATGAGTTTCATTTAATATGCTGCTAACACTCTTATTGCTAAAAGCATATGTAAAAAGTTCATTTTTATCTTTAACTATATCCTCATATATGTTTTTATTTATCTTACCTTTTAAGGCATTTAAAGATGCATCTATTACATTTTTTATTTCTAAGTTTTTGTTATAATCTATGTATTTATTTGATATTAAATGATGTATAAATTCATGACCCTTTATTTCTATTTCATCTACAGTATTTTTAAAAACACTATTAACTAAAACTTCTGCATAACCACGCATACCCGTCCATTTATTATATTTACCTCCAATATTAAACCCTAAATTATCACTATACCTTGATTTCAAAGACTTATCTAAGTCATATAAGTCATCCATATTTTTAATCTCACTGAAAATATCTATATCTTCAACTACAACTGTAGCTTCTGAAGGTAAGTAATCAGATACATCTATGTCATCAAGCATAATACTTGAAGCATTCTGTGCATCTCCCATAACAATATCAATATCTTTAGCATGTTCAAACGCATCTTCAAATGCTGCATTTATATCATCAAAGTTTTCATATGATACATCATATGCAACATCATCATAAGCTACATCTTGATTTGATTGCATGTCAAATGTATATTTTCTAACTTCCTTGTTTGTCATTCTAGGTCCAAAAAGAAATCCACCCGCCCATTGCTTATTAGAACCAAGTGTTTCAATTTTATTATAAACACCAACTACACCATCCATACTTAAAGGTGCATTGTTTGTTGTATTGGCTTCATTTCTATATTCAAATTCTCTTGGTAATATTATATTATCGGACAGCTCCTTATCACTCAATAAAGATTTCATTTCTTTAATTGAGAACCCAGCCATATTAGTACCAAACTTTGTTACTAAAAATTCTAATTTTGGATTCTCTTTTGCAGTTTTAACTAAGGCTTCAACTGATTCATTTATTCTAGCTAAAGTAACACTTCTTTTAGAACCTATCTTTAATTTAGTCCCTGAAACGCTTGCCGCTTTAGTAACAATACCAAAAGATTTACCAATAGTTCCTTCCATTAGCTTGTCAACTACACCATATTCTGACCATAATCCTTTTTCACCTTTCTTTAAAGCAGTGTAGTTTGAAGATGCCTTACCTCTTTGGGCTATACCTGCTGTACCACCACCGTGACCACCAACTGTATTAGCACCAAATACAAAAACTTGGTTTGACTCTAAAGATTTAATATTATCTGGAGTATATTTTCTTTCTGAAACAACTTCAGCAACAGAAGGTTCATTAGTAGAAATATTAAACCCAATTGATTTAAGCACGTTAATACTTTCATTTCTTTTAGAATATTCATGTAAACTTTCAGCTAAATTATCAAGAATTTCTTTCTTAATACCCCAACCTGTACCAAAGAATCCAGATGGTTCTGGAAAACTTTTACCAGTTACAGTATCAATAACTTTCCATTTTTTATTTTTACTTCCTCCTTTTGACTCACCAGATGGTGAAAACTTTGTTGCTATTAAATTACTATTAGAATGACCATCAATATTTATTTTATATCCTTTTATGCTATACTCACTATGATCAAGTCCTTTCATAGCGGGTACTGAAAACTCTTTAGGTTTAACTGATGCATATGAAAGATCAGATCTTTCAAATGATGTTGACTTAGTTAAATTAGTAATTTCTGGAGATGTTGGCATACCAGATTCTAAATTCTTAACTCTTCTCAATGTAATAGATATTCTATAAGAACCTTCAGCATATGTTTTATTATCTATCTCAGTAGTTATAGCAGGTAAAAACCCGTTTGTTCCAGCAGCATATGTTCTATGCCACACTTTTCTATTTTTTCCATCAACCCCAAATACATAAGAATCACCAGCATTAAGTTTAACAGGTTTGTCAACACCAACTCTCTCTACTGAAATATTTCCATCACCACCTATATTAGCAACAAGAACCGGATACTTTTCAGCATCAGCAGCTTCATCTACATCTTGATGAGAACTTATAAATGTATCCTTACTATAAAGATTTATTATAGCTCCATCATAATTAGTTGCGTCAACACCCGTAGCTTTACTCATTAATTCTTTTATTCTAGGATTAATTGAACCTAGTTTTTCACCATTGATTGAAACCTCATAGTAACCATACTTAGTTTTACTTGAAGGAGTGATTATATTATTTATCTCTACCGCTTTATAGTCACGGTTATTAGATTTATAATCCCATCTTAAACCTAGACCAATCATTACATTTGCAGCTTTACCCTTATTTGTTTTAGCACCTTGCTTCTCTATAAATGGTTTAAGTATGTTGAATAATTCAATTTGTTCTGCTTTTGTTATGTTACCTCTTTTAACTTCAATACCTGGTACAATTGTTTCTGAAGATTGCTTAGTTGTATTCTTTGGTGTATCAGTTGTAGATTTTATTTTATCAACACCAACATCATCACGCTTATATACAGTTTGTAAAACATTTCCGTTAATATCCTGGTCAGAAACCTTTATAAATAGATTTTTGTCTAACGCTGGTACATTAACATAACTAATAGTTACAGTATCATTTTCTCTAGTAACACCTCTTGGTAAACCGCTAGTAAGATCTGTAGTAAATCCTTTAATTATTGATTTACTAACATTAGATGAAAGATACCCATCAGTAAACTCATTTTTCATTTGTTCTAATGTTGCACCAAATGAATCAATCATTACAGCATCCCCTCCATCTCTTAGAGAAATGTTTGCAGTATTAATGTGATCAAGATAAGATGACATTATAAACGGACTAATAGCTTCAAGTAAACTACCATGAGTTAATTGTAAGCCATCCTTAACCATTATATAGTTAATAATTGACAATGCGTCATTTCTAGTTGATAACGTCCCGTATATCTTAGCAAAAGATGTCTGTAAATCTATCTTCTGTTCAGCATTTAAACTCATAAATGTATTGGCCATTAAAAGATTTAATCCAGATTTATTACTTGGATTATCAGCTCTAAGGCTAAGGGCAAATGATTTTAAGAAGAAATTATTTTTACCAACTTTTGTTTCTAATAACCTTTCAGAAAGATCAACTATTGATTCTCCCGTATTTGACGGGTAGATAAGGTTGTTATTTAAAGTTGCAATAGAAGCTGAATCACCAGTTCCATTGTTATGCATATATGCTTTTACTGTTATGTAAGATAATAAATCTCTTGAAACCTTAGCTTCTATTTCAGATGACTCAATAGAGTTAGTGTCTACACTATCTAGTATTGAATCAAAGATATATAAGAAACTACGACTCTGACTTAAAAATACTTCAGGTAAAATATTACTCTCAATTTGTTCAAAAATAGATAAGTATGTAGATTGCCAGCTATCACCTCTATAGATTGGAGTTAAATCCATCATAGCATCTGGATCAAAGACATCATCCAACTGTTTTCTTTTTTCTCTTAATCCACTTAGATCTTTACCTAATCCATTTGATAAATCAGAAATAGCATTCATGTTTCCAGTGAATGACTTAATTGCAATTCCTTTTGAAAACATTGTTAATATAGATAATAAACCTAAGTTATAATCATCTTCTATTTTTAAATCAGACTTATCTTTATTTTTCTTATTAAAATTAGGAGCTGGATTTTTTATAAAACTTCTAAGTAATATATCTGATACAGGTTTTAAAAATATCTTTTTGTTTTCATCACCCTTTTTCAATACATTAGTTAATCTTCTAATTTCTGACCTAACTAAACCAGTGGTACCAGGATCACTTTTCTTTTCCTTAGTTAAAGATACATTATATATATCTTGTATTACAGGATTATTTATTAGTAGTATAGATGTTTTAATTGGAACACTCAATGCTGTTAAATTTCCAACTAACCCTAAAGCTTCTCTATTTAAACCAAGTTTATAAACCAATCTTTCTTTAGCATCATCTGTTGCCATTGTAACTAAAGAAGATATTATATCTTGCTTTCTAGCGCCAAGCTTACTTCCAGGTAATCTCTCATTTAAATGTTCAAAAGTATCATATGTAATACCATTTAA
>Ga0308025_1000852_pt1 | contig 14825 bp, 14 predicted proteins | sample Neamet422_FD_201298 | JGI IMG/M metagenome (GOLD analysis project Ga0308025, IMG submission 201298) | Marine microbial communities from water near the shore, Antarctic Ocean - #422 | ecosystem: Environmental > Aquatic > Marine > Unclassified | place: Southern Ocean | collected 2014-10-03
AATCTTAAGTGGTTGGTTCATGTTTTTCGTTCTCCTTGACAATGTTATAGGCTTTACCCAGCTCGTTTTTATCAAAACTTGACCAAGTAAGTGAATCAATAATTTCCATCCTCGGGGGTTCGATCATCATTGCATTAGTTTCAAGGTCTGAGAGCTTCTTACTCGCGAACTTCGCAGGACAATCCCCGAGACTTATTGTCGGGACACCCATGATCATCGCATCCAATGCAAGAGCGGATCCCCAAGTCACCACGCAATATGCCTCCTCGAGTTGATCTCTCCAAGGTCTTGCGAGCCGACCCTTTGCAGGTTTGGCTCTCACGATGATGTCTTTTCCAGTGTGGATATTGATTGAATGGGCCATCTCATTGAGGAAGTCACGAGACCCGAAGGTGTCCATGTATGGCGGCGACGGCGGCAACAGAATGATCTTCGAACCACTTCCACCTCTCCATGGTTGAAGCTGAGTGTCATGCTCAAATCTTCGACCTTTTCTGAAATATCTCGGAGCAGTACTGTTGAGTAAAACTCGCTTATATTTCCCAAGATATCCATTGTCAACATAAAGCCAGTCTGATTGATTCTCATTCGCTTGTCTGATCATGTCGCCGTTTCCACGAAGGACACCATGGACGGCGATCAGATCCCCTTGACGGGGTTGAACAGAATGCGGTTGAACAAAATCAAAACCATGACCAGCGACGACTTCCCCGAGGTTGGCGTCTTTGATCGGTTTGTCGAGGAATGCGATCTTCCTCATTTTGGAGATTTTCCGTGAACCCTCACACGTTCCTTACTCTCACCAGCGAACTTCCGCTGACCTTTCATGTGGTCGAAGTATTTTCCCAACGGCCCAGAGACCAGTGGATGGCTTGAACGAACACCATCAGCTAAATCCAATATTCTGATCTTTTTCTCAAGGATGAGCGTGATGGTCGCATAATCAAATGCAACGCAATCATGCCACGCGTCAAACTCGAAGATCTTGTCTTGAGTGTAGCACGACTCATAAAGGTCACACCATTCCTGATGGGCTGGGTGTTCCGTGTCCCAACAGATGAGACCCGTCTCCGTGTATCCCTTACCGAGCTGCTTTGTGGCCAATGCATCTTCCAATGACATATTCTTCTTCCACCAACGAGGGGTGAATGACATGTAATGACCACCATCAGTCAAACCGTCAAGGAGATCTTCACTGATTGGTTGATGGGTTTCAAGGTCTGCATCAGTGTACCAAACGAACCGTGACGGTGGATTCCGAAGAACGTGGAGTTGTGCGAACACCTTCCGAGCGAACTTTGCAGCTTGCAATGCGATATTTCCTGTCGTACCGAGGTCGAATATGGGCTTGTCTTTGTTGCGGTTCTCGAAGTCCGAAACCACCGTACCCACAGTTTCATCAAAATCCAGAACTCGGAGTCTTGGTGACGGGGTATATGGAAGGTTTTCGGGTTCTTCGCATATCGCAGTACCCTTGATGTTTTCTGGCCAGTTCTTGTCAAAGGATGTCATGCAATATCCATAAACATCAAACTTACTTGAGGGGAACGTCATCACGACGCTGTGATTGTCTTTCATAATATATTACTCTGGAGGTCAATGGTCAAAGATTTGATATTGATTCCGGCTGGTTGATCGATCATAAACTGGATCGCAGTGGCGATTCTTGAGGGTGACATCTTCGGGACATTCTGATGAGCCACCATCTTCGTGTTCATCCTTCCTGGCTTGATTAACGAGACTTTGCATTTCGATTCGATCAGTGACAGTTGGGTTGATGCCTTTTCCAATGCGGATTTTGCAACAGCATACTCGTTGATGTTCATTCGGTCACCGTCAGAGCTCACTGATCCAACATTGATGATGTGGCATTTACGGTCGGCGTTTGCACGGAACAGTTGATAAAGCAAATCAGTCTGTCCATATCCGTCATATGCGCAGTTGATGAACACGTCAAACTCTTCATCTGTCACGAGATCAACGATGTCATCGATACCGTCATCTGTTGAGATGTCAAAGTCTTTTCGTGCCAAACCAACCACGTCACCAACCAAGTTTTGATATAATTCGTTTCCGAGACCACCCGAAACGCCCGTTACGAAGATTTTCATTTTACGTACCCATAGTCATTTCCATTCTCAGATGAGTCTGGGTAAAGTCGATCGAAGTCGTGTTCAACCATTTCGTTGATCATATCATTGAACTTATAAACAGGTTCCCAACCAAGCTTGGTTTTCGCCTTGTCACATGAAGCATGTAATGACACCAAGTCATGAGGGCGAATGAATGCTGGGTCAGAAACAACGTATTGTTCCCAGTCAGTTATTCCGATTCGGGCGAATGCGATTTCACAGAGTTCTCGGATTGTGTGTTTCTTTCCGGTTGCGATGATAAAATCTTCAGGTTCGTCCTGTTGAAGCATCATCCATTGTGCTCTGACATAGTCCTTTGCATGGCCCCAGTCGCGTTCAGCATCAAGGTTTCCAAGTGAGATTTTGTCTTCCATTCCAAGTCGGATACGGACAACGCCATCAGTCACCTTTCGTGTCACGAACTCGATTCCTCGACGTGGGCTTTCATGATTGAATAAGACACCAGAACATGCGAACATTCCATAAGATTCCCGAGCGTTCCGGATCATGCTATGAGCGTAAAGTTTAGCACAACCATACGGCGAGGCCGTCAGGAATGGGGTTTCTTCGGTCTGAACACCGTCTGTTGAAGAGTTTCCATACATCTCACTCGTGGAAGCTTGATATATTCTGATTGTCGGGTCAACTGATCTGACAGCTTCAATGACATTCACACAACCAAGTCCGTCCGTCATCATGACAGAAGAAGCAAGGTTCCAGGAACTTCCGACGAATGAGTTCGCCGCCAAGTTATAAACTTCACGGGGTTTCCATTCCGAAATAACACGAAGTACAGACCATGGGTCAGTGACATCTATTGTCTCAAGGTGGAAATCAGGGTTTGAAAGGAGTTTTGAGTATTCGAGGTTTGGGTAGTGGGGAACGGCGTGTCGCCTGACACCACCGACAACAGTGTAACCTTTTTCTAAAAGGAACTCTGCAAGGTATGAACCGTCTTGACCGTTCACGCCCGTAATAAAGGCCACTCGGCCTTGATAGATATTTTTCATTTTTATTCCTAAGATTGATCGGGGAAGCAGAGTTGCCTCCCATGATTTCATTACGCAAGCTATTTATTTCATTTCATTGATGATCCTTGCAATGAGTCTGATTTTCTCTTCGAGGTCTTGTGAGTCATTTCCAATAAAGAATCCATCATTATCGATCATGTCTGCGTTCGGGGCATCACATGGGATTGTGTCAAGGAGACCAATCACTGGGTTTTTCTGGAAGTTTCCCGCAACAATGGGGCGACATTCCACACCTAAACTGACGAGTTTCGAGATGACCTCTTTTCGCTGACCAGCAAGTTTTCCCTTCAGAATCAAACCGAATCCGAACCATGACGACTGTCCGGTCTCGCTCTGTAACTTGATCTTGTCTGTGTTGAAGACTTCCTTCGCCACCTTCGCATTTGATTGCCTGAACTCAAGCATTGATGGCCACTTTTTGAGCTGCTCCTGACCAGTTGCACCGCTGAACTCCAACGGGCGAACACAATATCCAGGAAGCACGAAGTTGAAGCTGTCTTCGAACGCATTTCCAGTCGTCTCGAACGATCCAAACTCAACATCACGTGTCCAACCATGTGCTCTCAGTGAACGAAGGTAATCAACGAGATCTTCATCATCAGTCAACACCATTCCACCTTCGCATGTCTGCAAGTGATGAGAGAAGAAGAAACTGAATGTGCCCATTTTTCCCCAAGTTCCACAGAGCTTGTCATTCAGGCTTGCACCCATTGACTCGCAGTTGTCTTCCAAAAGGATCACATCAGACACATCACAGATTCGTGACAGCTTGTCAAGTTCACATGGATTTCCGAGAAGATTCACCGCCAATACTGCAACTGTGTCTTCGTCGATTGCCATGGCCACTTGAAGTGGGTCAATGTTGAACGTAACAGGATCAACGTCAACGAACTTCAAACGGTAACCATGTTGGTTTACTGGGAAATAAGTGGTTGACCAACTCACCGCCGGAACGATGATGTTTGGCTTATTCTGCTTTTTCTTGAACCCAAACAGACCCTTTTTCTCAGGTCGTTTGAACTTCGGATGTAACGAAAGAGCAGCGAGCATGATGAGATTAGCGGAAGAACCTGAGTTGGTCATAACACCAAACTTGGAACCATGAAACGCGGCAAACTCTTCCTCGAACTTCTTCACCTCAGAACCCATAGTGTATCGATTCGACTTGACAACCCTGTCAATCGCCGCGACTTCTTCGTTTCCCCAAGTATCACAAGCTAATGGATATTCCACTTTCCTAGTTTTCTTCATTTTGAAACTCCTCGATTCTATCTAAATATCTCATTAATGTTCTCTTGTTCTCCATTTCCTTCAAAGACCAAGACGTGAAAGCCCAATCATTTAACTGTTGGGGTCTTTTACTCCAATCAAACTTTTCGGGATGATTGATGTTTTCTAAATCGTTCCAGCAGAAGTCATAACCCATTCCTCTTGGGTCAAGGACTATTGTTGGGATTCCTTCGACAATAGACTCAACAGCAGCGCTACTACTGTGAGTGACGACCATTCCCGCTCTTCTGATGTCATTGATTGCGCTTCTTCTTGAACGGTCTGAATTAACGACTTCAATGTTTTCAAATCCGCTGGTGATCCACTCAACTGGATGTCTGTCTGTATTTGGATGGGTCCGGAAAATAATCCTTCGAGATGTTTTGGATCGAATGACTCCAACCACTTTTCTCGCCCAACTCCAATAGTCTTCTTTGTTATTGTACTGCCATCCCTTTTCTGATTGACCGAGAAAGAGGATTGGAGCGTCTCCGTCGACTTTTTCGTTCGCTTCTTCAAAGGAGAAGGAGTTTTTGATGCTAATGTATCTATTTTTTTCTGATCCTTCATTGAAGAAATCTCCTGTGCCAACGCAATCCCCGTATCCAATACGGAAATAGTTGGACTCATTTGTTTGGTTTGAAGCCCTCATGTATGTTCCGAACAATCCAGAATCAAGTGACAGTATGTGCTTTCCTTGATCTCTCCATTTCTGGATTCTGATTGCGCGTTCAGTATTAGGCTTTCTGATTGTGATTGATCCAAACACGAACACGACATCTGCGTCTTCCGCTCTTGTCACCTCATGTTTGGTTGATTGGCAAGTCTCGAATAATGTGAGCATTGCCTTTGTGATTGGGTTGGTTGCGTCATAACGCTTTCCAGCCTTGATTGTGTTGAAGTCAAATCCTATTTTCATCTGATCGCTCCAGTTTCCATCAAAGAATCATACGCAAGTCCCGACCGCATTTCCGCAATACTAAACTGTTTCCACGCAAGATCATGGAACACCTGTTCCCTTTCCGGTGTTTCGCAGTTATTCACATCTTGGATTTTGGTGGTGAGACCGATTGCAGGTGTCATTTCGTTCGTTGAGATGACAGGTATGCCAGCGATGAGAGCATCGATTCCAGACAAAGATCCAGACACAACGACAGCATGGCAGTTTTTCAGATCTGAAGTGATCGGAATGTCTGCACAATGAGGGCCACTGGTGTTATTCTTTCTGGGTTTTGGGCGTACCCGAATCGGGCGATTGGTCTTCTCACGCAAATATTGAGTGACCTGTTGAATCCATTCGGCACATGACATTCCATAGACGAACCGTGTCATCGTCTCAGAAGAAGGACAGATCAGAATATGATCACCCTCAGTACGCCAAGGCGCAAGACGGACGTTCCATTTGTCAAATCGTTCACTGGACTTATTCAGAACACGATTGTCATGGACGGCGTTTGGACACATCCTCCAAAAACTGTTATCCCAGTCGTTGAAACGAGGGTCAAGACGACCGTAATACGGCATATCCACGAACAGTGCCGGAATGTTTGATGAGTTTCTTAATAGGTTTTGGTTTGTGCCGATTAATCCCCAGACGACATACTGTGAAATGGGGGTTGAGGCGTTGATGGTGGCTTGTGGCCAACCCTGGACAAGTGCCGAATAAATGGCATCCATCTTGGGTGAAGTTTTTGGCTGAATTAAAGAGACAGCTTCTTTTTTAAGTTTATCCAAGGTAATCCTGACGAAATTTCATAATTAAAGAACTCAGTGTGGGCGATTCTATTCAACCACTCTGTTGGGTCTTTGTCGATAGGTTGTTCGATTTCATCAAACGACTTCAAAGACAAATCCCACGCTAATGACGACTTACCTGCTTTGACACGTATCCCAGCGAGAACACCCTGAACGGATGGCCCTGATGACTCATTGATTATGCAATGAGAACGTTCAAATAGTTCCATATGATTACTTGCATCTGAAGAAGACCCTGCGATCTTTTTTGGGATGTCCATATAAACATCAGAGAACCGAGTCAAGAAATCATATCTGTTGATATGGTCCCTTGGGTGTGGCCTTATTACTATAGGCCGATCTGAAACTTTTTTAACATTGATTATCTGATCTGTCATCCACTCTTCCATGGACGGCATATGATTCCATTGATATGAATCAGTCCTTTGACCAAAAATGGAGATGAACTCACCATCATCTTTCCATGGTTTGGGTTCAAGACCAAACACCCTCGAAGCCCGATCAGCCTCATAGGGTTCACACCAAGTCGCATCATTGTTGATTCCACCGATGCCCATCTTCCAAGAGTTTCCTCTGTTCAATGCACCGACTTCAAGGACTATGATTATTTTTTTGTCGGCTTTGGCTTTTCGGAAGACATCTCTGTTCCCCGCCATTCTTCCAGCAAATAAAATAGACCAAATAACAATACACTCGGCACTAGCATAATCATGAACGATATCGTCGCCAGCAGCAAGAGCACCGTCCCTGAAAGCATCAAAAACACTTCCACTATTTCCCGCGCCGTATTCATCATATAGTTTAATTCTCATGTTTAGGTTATAGTGGAAGAGAAGCTTTTTTTATTTTTTCTCACCAGCTTTTTCATGTTTAAGTGAAGAGCCGATATGAGATGCATAAGCTTCGATTGATGTTTTTGGCTTCGCAACTTCTTCCTTCGTGACTTCGACTTCCTTGGCCACTTCTGGTTCTGCTTCGCCTTCTTGGTCTTCAGCGGCTTTCATGTTTCTAAAATCAGTCGCCTTCTGTGACAACTCAGCAGTCTTTTTCTTTTCCTTCGCAAAAAGCAACCGAGCGGCTGTTTCCTTGAATGCGCGAGTTCGACCGTCAACATTTTCCTTCAATCCTAAGGCATCATTCGCCTGCTTCTGGAGAACCTTCGGCAGACCATTGATGACCATTCGAGCTTCTTCCTTATCCATTGATCTCAAGGTCTTGATGACTTTGTTATCCAGACGGGTGAATGGCGTGACCTTCGCTTCGCTCATGATCTTCTCTGATGGAATCTGCATGTGTGTTTCGCGGTCATAGAATTTTCCAGTCTCAGGGTCGAACAATGCGCCTGACGAGTGGACTTCTAATCCTGTCTCTTCATCAACTTCAGGATCTTTTTCATCGCCGTTTTCATCGCTGAACTCAGGCTGCTGGTCGTCTCCTTCGGGTGCGTTTGCGTCTCTGGCTGTTTTTGGGTCTTGCTCTGGGGCTTGGTTTTCGGTTCCTGGCTCGATGGCTTTTTCTTCGCCTTCATCGTCCGAACCTCCAAAAGCGGGTTTTTTGTCGCTTCCGAACTCGGGCTTTTCTTCGCCTTCGCCGTCTTGACTTTCGCCTTCTCCTTTTCCGATTGGGCTTTCGCCTTCTCCTTCAGGACTATCGCCTTCTTCGCTTTCGCCACCTTCGCCTTCTTCAGCGCCAAACTCTCCTTCTTTTTCAGCGCCAAACTGGCTTTCGTCTTCTCCGCCCGTTCCTTTTTCAGCGCCAAACTCTGGTTCTTTTTCTGCGCCAAACTCTCCTTTATCTTCTTCACCATCGACCTCTCCTTTGATTTCTTTATTATCACCGAATCCCTTAGGGTTCTCAACGTCAAACTCTTGGCCTTGGTCAGAGAACGGCTGTTCCATTCCCATAGGGTCATCGCCCGAATACTCCGGTCCAGCTTCAAGGTTTTCACCATCAGAAACTTGTGGGTGCATTGGGTCTACTTCAGGTTGGGGTAATGGAGCGCCCTTCGCCTGCAATGCGTAATATTTCTCAGCATAACGCTGTGCATCATATCGCGCTTGTCTTGAGAACGTACCGATGTTGTCATAAGGAAACTTCTTCATTGTGTTTCCTTCATCATCGATAGCCTCAAAATGAGTTCCTCGATCCTTAACTCTCAATCGAGTCGGAAGGCTCTGTGGAGCCGCACCATCCGCAACCGGAGGAGCGCCCATCATAGTTGGGTCACCTTCTGCTGGATCATCGTATGCTTCAAGATCTCTTTGAAGTTGGCGGATCTGCAAATCTTTCTGTAACTGCATGATCATCACGTCTTTCTGGTCAACAGCACCGTCATTGTTCATGTCATCATTTTGGTCAATAACACCATCGCCGTTCACATCAACCGAATCACCATTGATATCAACTTCTGCGTTGGGATCTTCTTGTCCTGGAACTGCATTTGGATCTTCTTGACCGTCTATTGCGTTGGGGTCTTCTTGACCTGGAACTGCGTTGGGGTCTTCTTGTCCTGCGACAGGAGGTTGGCCTTGGACAGCATTTGGATCTTCTTGACCCTGTTCTGGGGCTTGGCCCTGTTGAGGGGCTGGTGGTTGTTGGCCGCTATCAGCATTTGGGGTTTCCTGTGGTGCTGGTGCTTCTTGATCTGTTGGCTCTTTCTTTTTCTTTGGCGGGAATCCTTCACTCACCAACGAATAGCTTTCCTCGAAGTATGAAGCATCATAGCCCTTCACGAACTTCTTTGCGGATTTATGGAACTCTTTTGCGATGTCAACGTGGGTCTTACCCTTTCCATTGATCCTTTTTCCGCCGATGATCTGATCAGCGTAATGTCTTCCGGAGCGAGAGTCAAGGAAATGCCCAACCTGTTCCGGTGACTTGAACGTACCAAGGTTCATCAAAGCCTTCACCGCTGCGGGAAGTTCTTTTTTGTAATCTTTCTTTCCAAGCTTCAAGGTTCCGGCGAATCCGTAATCCATGTTCTTTAATTTAACGTCGGCAGCTTCCATTACGTTAAGTTCTTGTTTCAGTTTCTTAAATGCACTGAAAGGGTTGTTTCCTGTTAAAATCGACATGCTTTATCTCCAAAGTCCATATAGTTATTTATTTATTTTTAATCATCAAACTTTACTTTCTTTGATTTTTGAAAAGTTCCCATCTTTAAAGAACTCTATCAAAGAACGAAATTTGTCCCCGTTTGTCGCCTTGTGTGATATCACAAAAACGTTGGTGTCCGTAAGGTCACCGAGGATTTCCCAAAGGACTTCAGTTGCTTCCGCATCCAAAGAACTGTCACCCACTTCGTCCATAATTAATAAGTTCGTGTTGACACTATTCTTCAACTTCGCGATTTCGCGCCAAGTGAACATCAATGCCAAATCAATCCGCATCTTTTCTCCCTCAGAAAACGAAGCATAGCTGAAAGAATCGCGGTATCTTGACTTGATCACTTCGTTGAACGACTCATCCAGATTGAAGGAGTAGTTTGCACCCATGCGGTCAAGATATTTGTTAATTAGTTGGTTCATAACTGGAAGATACTGTTTGATGATTTTGGACTTGATTCCGTCATCCTTCAACAACACCTTGCAGACCTCATAGTGATGGCGCTTTTCGACAAGCAAGATTCCTTCCTTTTCTTTCTTTTCAAGGATTCCGTTCATTTCTTCCAACGTCGAATTAGCAACACTCAATGAATCGAAATCCGATTCTTTTGAAGCTGAGACCATGTTATTTAATAGAGTTTCCATTGTCTTGATTGACTGGTCATACTCACGGCGGTTGTTCTCAAGGACGATGATTTCGTCTGAGAGGGTTCTGGCTTCAATCAACTCGTTTCTCAGGCGATCAACCGAACTGTGAACCAGTGGCTTGAGTGCTGAGAACTTATCACGTTCCAATGACAGACTAGTGATCTGTTCGCCTTTGACCTCTTCTCCGATTTCCTGCTTGCATGTGTGGCAGTTTTCGGTATTCTCATAAAAGCTGATACGCTTCTCAATACTCGTGACCTTGTCCATCACTTCCTTTCCCTTGAACTCAGTGGAACGAAGCTTGTCGTTGATCTTCTCGAAGTCTGGGCGAGTCAGAACACTCAACTTTTCATCATATTCACCGACCTGCAACAGAGCTAGGTTCATCTTTGAGATGATCTGTTTCCGCTGTTCCTCGACCTTCTCTTCAGACTCCTTTGAACGCCCAATGATATTCTTGATAAGGTTCTTCTGTCCATCAATCTTTGTCCGATCGATTTCCTTCTGATAATCATTCTCCCTGATGTCAAGGTCAGTTGATTGAAGGTTCGTCTTCAGAAGACTGTTCATCTTTGAAAAAACAGTGATGTCCAAGATCTCTTCGATGATCACACGGCGGTCGTTTCCGGACAAATCCATGAATGATTGATATCGAGCGGATCCAAGGATGATGATCTGGGTGAACGACTTAAAGTTCAGGCCGATGATCCCTTCCAATTTCGACTGATAGTCACGAAGACCTGCATCAGATTCGATCAAGATTCCCTTCCGGTAAACCTCAAAGCGCGTGGGTTTCACTCCACGAATGACCTGATAGGCCGTATTGTTCACCTCAAAATCAACAGTCACTAATAACTCTTTGTCATTGACGGTGTTGATCAACTGAGGTTTGTTGATGTTACGGTATGGCTTTCCGAATATTCCGAAACAAAGCGCATCCAAGAATGTTGATTTTCCCGCGCCGTTTGCACCAGTGATCAATGCAGTTGGAACGCGGTCCAGGAATATTGTGGTTGGTGTGTTACCAGTTGACAATATGTTTTTGTATGTTACTTCTTTGAATATTACCATTCTTCTAAACTCAACGCCTCTTCATAAATTTCAACCATCATCTTCTTGATAGTTTCCTTGTTTAAATCTGTTCCAACGCTCTCAATGTATTCTTCAATCGTTTCTGTCGTTGAAGTCATCTTGATCATGTCATGGACATTGTCTTGATTGAACTCCTCAAACGACTCAACGATCTTGAGGTCATATGGTTGCTGGAAATTAATGGAATCAATAAAATTTTCAAACTCTTCAAAGTTACCCTTCTTTTTCACGATAACCTTGACGAATCCATTCTCAACCCCTGGACCATTGACTGGCTCCTTGCATTCTCCTTCCCAAACAAACTTATTGAAGAAGTAGAACGGGTTTTCGTGGAACACCATTGAATCATCGGTCGTGTCAAGGATCCAGAATCCATGCTTCGAGTTAGCATCGTTCCAGTTCATCTGATACGGGGTTCCGACATATTGGATGTTTGCATTGTGTGACTGAGTGTGATAGTGTCCGGACAAAACCTTTTCCCAACCACCAAAATCACCCATTTGAAGACCTTCGTGCTTTGACATCATTCCAGGATGCATAACGAATCCTGAGATCTCAAAGTGTCCGACCATAATGTCACCACCGTCACGGATTCTCTGAGACAGTTTCTCAACGTTGTCACGGCAAATCCACGGCATGAACGTGATCGTTCGGCTGCCAATCTCAACATCATCAGTGTCCGAATAAACATGAAATCCTTTTTCACGAGTAAGAATCTGACTGATTGAGTTGTTCTTCAACGTGTTGCGATATGGAATGTCATGGTTTCCGACGATCACATGAGCATTACACTCATATTCAGCGACCTTGTCAACAAAAACTTCCTTCTGGAACGCAAGACTCTGAAGGTCGATTGATTTCCGGTTATCGAAGTAATCACCCGTCTGAATGATCTCAGTGATTCCTTGATTCTTAATCTCAGGCCAAAAACACTCTTCAAAGAACTTCCTCTGCCAATACTCAACGACGCGGTTTGAAGAACGCGCACCGAAGTGAGTATCACCAAGAATAGCAATCTTAGTCATCTTTGTTAGCCCTTTCTTCGTCTGTCAGGAACTCATCCATTGGCGTTCCGCCCTCATATGCTTCCCTTGACGCTTTCGTGTATCCAGTTCTCAAGATAAAACCAGCCTTACCCTTTTCGGGTTGGGCAACTTCCATGTCAAGGAGCTTCTGTTCAGCAATGACACGAGCGTGTTCATTTGACTGTTCCTCAAACTCACCATTACCCATCTGCAACGCTTCGTTGTTCTGGATCAACTCAAGGTTCATTTTATATTTCTTTTTTTCATTCTTGATTGTGATGATCATATGACTGAATAGAATCTGAGTCACATAGGCAAAGCCATTATTGAATCGTGTTCCATCAAAGCGATACATGTATTTTACCGCACCAAGGATTCCGTTCTGAACCATCTCATCGCGGAATGGATATCCTCGGAATCTTGGAGTCAATGATAAACGCTCAGACATCTTGATCACGCATTCACCAAGATACTTTGACATCACCGTTCGTGGCTCCTCAGCAGCGATTGCTCGCTTTGACTCAACCGCGTAAAGATGCAATGCAGCAGTGAACTCCTTGTTGTTCACATAATGCAAATCTCCAGGCTTCTGTCTTTTACGCTTTTCTTTTTTGATTTCAGGTAATATTTCAGTCATAATTAAAGTTTCACTGTGTTGATTTTGATATTAAATTTCTCATTACTATATTGCTTGAACCGCTCGTTGGCGTGTTTCAATGCAAAGTTTTCTCTTTGGCCATGCTTGAGGTTGTCAACGATGTCAAAAACCGTTGCTGGCTTTCCATCACTTGATTTTCTCAGAACACGTCCAATAGATTGTAATACTTTGATCTTTGATTTGGTTGGATGAGCAAAAACCAAGTTATGTAGGTTCTTGATGTTGATTCCGGTTGAGAACACACCCAACGACGCAACGATTATCACGTTATTGTTTTCTGCGAACGTTCTCACCGCTTCGCGGTCTTCACCCTTGGTTGATCCTGCGACATAAAAGATTTCCTTCCCTTCCACGTCACCGAGATTGTCATAGATCATCTTTCCATGTTCAATACGCCCGAAGATCACCAATGTGTTTCCTTCCAACCTCCTCGCCATTTTCGCAACTAACTCGTTACGTTTTTGGTGCTTGCAAAGGAAGTCAATCTCTTCTTGATATGACATACCCTTCACGAGTTTAGTGTCTTCCTTCTCATATTCCAAGTTCACGACCCGAATGTCAAGCTGTGAGATTTGACCTCTCTCCATCAACTCCTTCGTCGTGATCATCTTTCTCACCGAACCGAATAAACCCTTCAAGACCAACTGATTTGTCTTGCAATCTTTCAAGGTTCCAGTCAATCCGACACGATCAGGACAAACCAATAAGTTATTCATGATTTGTTGGATTGATTTGGCTTCCGCGAAGTGAACTTCGTCAACCACAACTGATCCAAACTGAGCGAACCATCCTGCTGGTTGTCTGAACACTGATTGCCATGTGGTGATCACGACACGTTTGTCGGTGTTTTTCTCAACACCAGCAGAAATGCAGTGGACGTCAGTGAAAGAGTTGTTTGAATAATCATCGAAGTCAGCTTTAAGTTGGCTCACAAGAGAGATGGTTGGAACAACAATGAGGATTTTGCGGTTGTGGACTTCACGATACCAACGCATAAGAGCATAAATGATAAGTGATTTGCCCGACGCAGTCGGTGAAAGGATGAGGCATCGCTGCTTTGTTATTGCTTCTTTGAAAGCACGAACCTGATAATCATGAGGAATTATCTGTTGGCCCTTTGAATGTGGGTTGAGAGACTTGAGAAACCCGTCAAGGATGTTGTCATTGATGTTCGTGTCAAGTCCAGGGAAGTCATATTTTGACCCCTCAAACTCAACATCAATGTCCATATCCTTTGAGAACTTGGCGATATCATCAACAAGACCCATATAAACAGTGTTTGTTCTCAAGTTGGCAAGGCGAATCTTTCCGTCCCAGATTTTGTTTCTGAATGCAGGAGTGAAACGTGCACCTTCAACTTCGAAAGTAAAGTAATCAGAGAACATTCTCAGTTCCCCACGGTCTGATGACGAAAATTCTAAATAAACATCATCTTTTTTTCTAAATGTTATCATAATGATCCTGAAGTAAAACGAATCCAATCAAGTGCGGATTTTATTGAACTATTTCTCCATTTGATTTGGTCAAGAATGTGGTTCAGACCCTCAATGAGGATGTCCATGTATTCGAGTTTTTTTGAAAGTGAAACGATTTCTGGGTCTGTGTTGACGTGTTTGTCAATCCCAGCTTTTGTTTTGAGTTTAAGGTCGAAAGGTTTTGTTCGGTAAACATCAGAAGTTGACTGTCCTGAGTAGTAGATTTCTTTGTCTTTCTTGAACTCTTCAAGCTTGTGTGAGTATGCTATTTTCTTTGACTTGATGTCAAGGAGCATTGAAAGATATTTGTGGTGAAGTTTTGCAATCGCGAGGGCATCAGTGTCCAGATTCGCCTTATCGATAGGCGCATCCTTTTCCCAAATATTTAGAAGCTCTTCGTGTGTGATCATTTTATTTCATTCCATGGTTAACATTAATGTTATAGGGAAAGAAACATATTTTTTAAAAAAGAATATGCAATGTTTATTTAAAAAAACGACTTTAAAGACTATAGTAGAGTTACTCCCTTCAAACTCATCAGCCCCCGCTAAATAGTGTTAAGGCTAATGTGGTTAATATGAGTAAGTGAGGTAATAGGAACACTGTGTGTTCAACCCCTGTGGGGTTGCCTTTGAA
>Ga0308025_1000854_pt1 | contig 14807 bp, 11 predicted proteins | sample Neamet422_FD_201298 | JGI IMG/M metagenome (GOLD analysis project Ga0308025, IMG submission 201298) | Marine microbial communities from water near the shore, Antarctic Ocean - #422 | ecosystem: Environmental > Aquatic > Marine > Unclassified | place: Southern Ocean | collected 2014-10-03
CCCATTGAACCTGAATCGTACTTCCTGTACACCTGTTCTCAGCAGTTACCGAGAGTGTGAATACATCACCAACATCCATTGAAAGGAATACTTCTACCCGTTCACCTGAAAAGTTCATGGCTGAGTTTGAATTAGCAGTATCGACCACTTGGGTCACGACCGAATCATACACAGGGACACCACCTGCATCAACGGAATAGATCAAGGTGAAACTGTTGTCACCGATAAGTTGCCGTGTACATAACTGAGATCCACCGAGACCGTCGATATAGGCGGAGAGGAATACGGTCATGTTGACCGTCGCATTTATTGGATTTTGCAACGGTTCACTGCTGATGGTGAAAATTGGAGTTTGGCCACTACCAAAGTTTACCGGTTGACTGCCAACAGCGTTATCGGTACGATGACGCTGAAGCACCGCTTCTTCAACATTCAATCCTTCGACAAATAAGCGTTCAAAAGGGACGACATCCCATTCGACGAATCCTGGTTCATAGATGGTTTCTTGCGCAGCATCAACAGCCACCGTAGCAGTCACACCGAGTAAGAGTGCAAGCAAGACCAAGGCAAGGCTACGTTGGCGCATTGTCAGCACCACACGGTTTTGGTTCATGAAGGCGATGGCCCGCTGACAAAGACATCAATTGAATCAAATGAACATTCCAGACGATAAGATCGCCCACATTAAGAGCATTCCACAGGTGATTGAAATACCATTTACACTACCTTTAGTAAGATAGCCACGGTTTTCGAAAACTGCGCCTAAGAGGCTGTCCATTTGACATCCTAGCCAACCAATGATTACAACGAGGGCTGTTTTTTGCAATCCAATTTGTAAGGTGTCAACACCGGCGTTCGTGGCCATCCAAGCAAAGAACGCCAACACAGCGATCATGCTTGAACCAACAAATGCAGCTTTTTGACCAGAGGGGGAAAATCCACCGTTCACCCCTGGTTCACACGGTTTCATTGTTGTAATCATGCGAACATTATCATCGAGGCAACCAATCTCACTGGCGAATGTATCTGATGCAGCTACAGCTACAGCAGCACTGAACATCCAAAACCCATTGTACCAGTCTTCTTCAATAAATGCAAAAATAGCAATAAGTCCAGGTAATCCGCCGTTTGCAATCACGTTGCCATAACTTCTGTGCCCATCTTCAGATTCAGACATCCCGCGAACCCTTTTTTCTTCAAATCGCCATTTTGTGGCTTTATGAGATGCCAAAAGAAAACCGAGAAGAATGAGAAGCCACGTCCAATGCCCCATCGCACCAACAACAAATCCGAGTGCAGTTGCAGCGAAGATTCCAGAAGTGTCAAGCATTTTTGCTTGACGTGAAACAATGACGAGAGCAAATAAAAGGGTTGATGTGACCATCAAATTGCCTTGATTAAGCCCACCAGAAAGCACATCCATCGATAACCCTCAAACTATCGGGGGTTTCTTCTCATTCAAAGGTGCTTTGTCTCAGAAATTCGGTGGATGGCATTTCGATGGGTGCTTTCTGATTATGAGAGTGCTGTTGGTAGAATCCTACGGGTGATTTGCCACAAACCTACGATTAAGAACAATAACCAACCAAAGATGAAGAAGACTTGTAGCCCTATATTTGCATCTTTGGATACGACTCCCAAAAGCCAAGCAGAGCCGTTCCAAAACGAATGGAACAGCATGGCTAAGCCGATTCCCAAGATTGGCTTCTTCGGAAGCGGGAAAGCGGCTTCCTTTGAAGAACAGAGCCATCTTGGCACGCGTATTGGTTCTGAAAATTCAGTTGTAGATTGCTTGACGATTTGACCTGAAGCATTTACCAACATCCATTGGTTTGTGATAGGTGCAGTCTTCTCTACAGCTACCTGATATCCTGGTTGAACGGGAGCAGCATCACGATTACTCAGATATGAGCCGATAGCATATCCTGAGATTCCGGTCCAAAGCCCATGGGCCGGAATTGAACCAATACCTCGAAGCAAACTGATCATTGGAAATGAAATTGCGGAATATTCACCCTCGAAAAAAGCGGTTAGAACATACATCGAATTCTCAAGTAAAGCAAAACCCAATCCGACAGTGAACCCAATTTGGAATCCGCGACGTGGGCTATCGATAAATCGAGCTAAGACAAGTATTGCTGCTGCTTTACACAGTTCCTCACCAATCGGGGCTGAAAGAAAAAGAATCATTCCAAAGCCAAGACTCATTGGATCCAGAGTATCAAATCCAAGACCGTTGAGTAAAAATGGAGAAAGAAAGGAGTTAATGACCACAGCAGGTAGCGCCGAAACCATTCCTGCAATCAACATCCATTCGGCAAGTCTACGAGTCGTTGGTAGTCCGAAGTAAGCGTTCAATGTTGACCACCACGCAAACACGGGTGTTGAAAATCCTATGACAAATGCTGGAATTGCGACCAATGCGAAAAGCAATCCTGTGAAGAGATTGATGCCAAAAACGAGCATCGGAAGCATGCAAATTGTACTGATGAACACGCCGCCGAAAAATAACCACCATAACTGCTTTCCAGGAGGTATTTCCAAAGGAGCCAAATCCCGAACGAGATGATGATCAACATGAATCGACTGAGGAGATTGAATGGCAGTATGAGGTGCAATCATGTTGAATGTGCGCCCAAATATGGACTCTGTGCCTCGGATGACATGGGTAAGTCTTGGGCGTCGTAGAGAGGTAAACCCTGCCACACACGGAATCAAACAAGCAGAACCCAAAATCGTCAAAAGCGGATTTGAAGGGCCGAAGTCCCCATCGAGGTCACTGTCGAGAAGCCCATATATCGCAACAGATGAGACTTGGACGATGATGAATACGAGCAACACGAAGCCGAGCATCGAGCGGACAACTTTCCATGGGGAAGATGGATGTGCTAAGGTAAGCCCTGGTGGAGGTGGGGTCAACGGTGTAGTTGGTAGACCCTGCATGATGTGTACAGGGAGTGAGTACCCTATCACATTTACGAAGAGGTCCCGCTCAGTTCGCCCATCACTCGTCACTGAAATAAACAGCAGTCGGCTAAAGCCCTCATCATTGCGGGATTGACGCTTCAGCCTCTTACACATCAACCCACCGGAATACAAGGATGGCAATTCGCTCTTGTCATCACGCCAAATGAACTTGGATGAAGGTTGATGATGATGCATATGATGATGCATATGATGAGATCGATGATGACGTTGATGATGAGGTCGGTTTCTGAGGCAAATTTACTCACAGAGCCTTGAATGTGAGTTTATTCAATCCATCAAATGGATGTGAATTCAGCAGTTGGCATCATTTCTGACTTAGGAAACCGTAGCCCCACGAATGAGGAGGTGCAAACGTTTCTTTGATGGAGCGAGGTGAGACCCAGCGCAACAAATTGAGTGGAGAACCGGCCTTGTCGTTTGTTCCACTGCCACGTGCACCGCCAAACGGTTGTTGACCTACGACTGCGCCTGTTGGCTTGTCGTTGATGTAGAAATTCCCTGAAGCATATCGAAGTGCATTCATTGCAGTGATGACATCTTCACGCTTGGTAGCAAAGATTGAGCCAGTCAATGCATATTCAGAAGTTTCATCACAGGTCTTGAGAACGGATTCGAATCCGTCATCAGGGTAGACATGAATTGAAAGAACAGGGCCAAATATTTCCTGTGCCATGGATTCATAATGAGGGTCTGAACATACAATGGTCGTTGGTTCAATGAAGTAACCTTTGGAGCCATCATAGCCTCCTCCAGTGACGATTTCACAACCCTCATCAGCCTTGGCTCGGTCGATGTATCCGGTGATGTTGTCGAAGGACTTCTTATCGATAACAGCCGTCATAAAATTGGTGAAGTCTCGGGGGTCGCCCATGGTAATTTTACCGACTTCAGCACAATACTCGTCCTTGATGTTGTTCCAAACAGTGGCCGGAATGTAAGCGCGGCTTGCAGCACTGCACTTTTGTCCTTGAAACTCGAAAGAACCTCGTAACAGAGCAACAATCAATGCCTTCTCATCACAATCTGGGTGGGCGACGATGAAATCTTTACCGCCAGTTTCTCCAACAACACGAGGATATGAACGGTAATTCTCGAGGTTATTGGCTACATCGCGCCACATCTTTCGGAATACAGAAGTTGAACCGGTGAAGTGAATTCCTGCGAGCATTGGGTGAGCAAGAACGGTATCTCCGACCATACTTGCCTTACCTGGAATGAAGTTGATGACACCAGCAGGAAGACCAGCATCCATCATCAAGCGCATAAGTAAGTAGTTAGAAACATACGAATTACGGCTCGGTTTCCAAACACCAGTGTTGCCCATTATGGCAGCGCTTGAAGGTAGGTTGGCAGCGATACTCGAGAAGTTAAACGGTGTGACCGAAAAGACGAATCCTTCCAAAGGCCGAACTTCACTAGAATTCCACATACTTGATGGCGAGACCGTCGGTTGCAGGTCTTCGTAAATCTGACGAGCATAGAATGGATTAAATCGCCAGAAGTCAATCAGTTCGCATGCTGCGTCGATTTCTGCTTGGTTGCAAGTTTTCGATTGATTGAGCATTGTGCTTGCGTTGATTTGAGCGCGATATTTGCCTTTCAACAACTCACTGGCTTTGAGGAAGATAGCACTACGAGCCTCCCAAGGCATGGTAGACCACATTTCATGTGCATCGAGTGAGGCTTGAATTGCTTCTTCGACGTTGGCTTTAGTGGCCATGTGAACACGAGCAATAACGTGGCTGTGATCGTGAGGCATCACCTGTTCAACAACATCGCCTGTGAAGACTTCTTTGCCATTGATGATACATGGAATTTCAAGAATTTCATTCTCTTGGCGTGTTATTTCTGCTTTCAGTTCTGCACGTTCAGGACTACCTGGTAGATAGCCGAGTACGGGTTCATTTAGGGGGGTCGGTGGGCGAGGAACATTGTTCACCATGCTCCGATGCTATCGGACCCGCCACTTCAACATCACGCTATGTAGAGATGAGCGAGTTTAGCTCGAACTTTGCTCAGTTTTGGACCGACAACAGCCATACAGTAGCCTTGCCCAGGATTGCGAGCGTAGTAATCATGGTGTTCTTCTTCTGCCAGCGTGAAGTGTTTGGCTTCTTCGATGGTCGTGACAATTGGACGGTCGTAGTAGGCTTGCATTTTTTCGAGTGTTATTTGTGCCGCAAGTCTTTGTTGCTCGGAAGTTGGCATGATGCAACTGCGGTATTGCGTACCAACATCGTTGCCTTGACGGTTCATTTGTGTAGGGTCGTGAACGGTGAAAAAGACTTCAAGAACTGTTTCAAAGGGAATCAAATCTGGGTCAAATACGACTTCGACAATTTCAGCATGACCGGTATTCCCAGAACATACAGGTTCGTATCGTGGATTAGGGTCGTGGCCTCCTGCATATGCAGGCAAAGCCGATTCGACTCCATACAATCCCTTGAACGCACCTTCTGTGCACCAAAAACAACCTCCGCCGAGTAACGCTCGTTCCATGTTAGTGGGTTTGAGGCGAATGCTTTCAATCCTCGTATCTTTTAATACAAAATACCCCCATCCTTATGCATGGTGCCGTGCCATAGTTTGGTCGTTTTTTTAAACCACAAACACAACAACCTTGACTCGATTAGGCTAAAGCAATGGGGGAGGAGTCAATTGATGTTGACGTGATTGAGCGTTGGTTTCTTTTCGCACCAATGGTAGTGTTAATCCTTGGATGGTTACAATTGAATCTAATCCTACTTGGTTACAAAACCTCAATCTTGTCCGTCCTCATCTTCTTGCCCCTCAGCTTGATTATCGTCAAGAAACTTGCTCCCAAAGCGGCATCGAAAAACAATTCATCGAAGTGGGTATTACTTACCCTTGTACTCATCATAACTTTGTGTGAATTTATTAGACCGGCAACAAATTTTGCTGTACAATATGACGGAGCGTATCACATATTACAAGCTTCAATCTATGCAGATGTTATTGATTTCCACCCATTCAGCGGCCGTATATTCCGGCCACCACTTTTACCTGTGCTGCTCAGCACTACACTTGTTTTTGATGAAGGGGGCTCACTCTCATTACTCATGTTGCGATGCATAGTATTGCTCTTCGGTTTACAAACTTATATCCTTGGTAAGAAATTAGGAGCATCGACAATCCCGGCGACAATTTTCGCAGCAGCAGCCATCACTTCACCGACTGTAATCGATTGGGGAGGGATGTATTATCATGGTGTTTTTGCGGCGATGCTAGCGACCATGACGATGAATTTGTTATTGAATATCGATTGGAAAAAATGTTCAGCGATGTTGATGTTGTTGATTGGTTTCTCCTCCGGAGGAGTGGCACTAGCAAGATATTCATTCAGTTATCTCTTAGGCGTCATTGGGTTTTCAGGATTAATGACCAAAAAAGTACAACCGATGATATGGTTCATTCTCGCATGGTCGGTTGCAGTCCTTCCTTTCATGCTTAACGATTGGATGGAGACTGGAGATTTACTCGCTTCGTTGCGACCACAAATTAATGCACCAGTCGACAGAGCACTCGATCCGGTTGAAGGTGTGGGCTGGTCCGCTGAGAATTTTCCGATTCTTGGATATTTAGATCTTCGATTAGACCTGCTTTCGGATGGGGTCTGGTTGCTTGGTCTTGGCGGAATTGGATTACTCATTCGGGATAAAAAGTGGAGGGAACTGGCAGTACTATCGGCTATTGCCATTCCACATGTCATGATCTATAGTTTACTCCTTGGTTATGGTGAGGAACGCTATATGCTGTTGGTAGTACCACTTTGGTGCGCATTGGCCGCACTTTCTTTCGAACCAGTGGTGCAATGGGTGCATCAACTGATTCATCCACAACCAAAATCTCTTGACGACTCACATGCGGATAATATCAGAAAAGGAAATATGCTACAAACCAAGGAAGAACGCTTTGATTCTGCGGTGCGTCCTGCAGTCTCATGTATGGTCGTCTTGTTGGTTGTGTTTGCCCCATTGGTTAGCCATCTTGTAGAGACGAATGAATCTCATTGGAAAACGGGTGAATGGGTGAATATGATGCGCTCGATTGCAGATGATTTACCTGATGACGTGACAATTGTTGCATCATCAAAAAATCTTCAAATGATGTGGCTGACGAAAGAACCCTCTAAGGAGCCACCACCCTCATTTGAATCACTTCACCCTTGGCTAAACAATTCTGATGTGAGTCATATTCTCACACGAAATCGAGGTACACCTGAACCTTGTGCCAAAGATGTCACCCTATGTATAGAAGCACCTTGGTTGATACCTGTCGTTGCCCGTAGTGAGTCGAGCGGCTGGATGGTCTTGTGGGGATTCGACATGAATGCTGGGGAATACCAGTCCAGCAATCTTTCAATTGAATCATTTGTCACAGTCGAAAATCAATGGCGCGGCCATAACGATGGTGCAATCGATCTGATTCGCAATGACCTCTTAGTGGTAAGGCATTACGACGATGAAGTGACACTCGACCCAGCATTATTCAATGCAACCTCGATTGAAATAGATCTCGTGGTATTCCGATTCGATGCCTGGCCCGATGCTGCAATCGACCTCGAATATGGACGGATTAATGACCTCAGTAAAGATGACCGATTTTACGCCGCCTCTTGGAATGGCAGTTCATTCGCCCACAGTGGTCCTTTTGCGGATTCCGCTAAATCCTTGCCAACCTCTCTGAATGAATCATTTACCTTCAGTCCCTCGGATTATGGATATAGTGGTGCTGCAGGTGTCCATTATATCAGGTTGCGAGCGATAAATGACTGATGGAAACTGGATGTATTGAAGCCAGTGGATGTTGCACGAAAGAGAGCAGAGAAGGCCCTCTTCAAGATCTGGGCTTTTGGGGATAGAGGGGATTTGTCTTGGTGATTACTTTTGTTTGATAAGAACTCGAGAGATGTGAGTGGACATCGAAGAAATGTTGACACTGAGATACGTTTGAACGAGATTCCTTTGGACTAAAACTTTGAAATAAGCAGCGATTCTACTTTCAAATCATACAAAGGGATGCTGAAGAACTGCTACATGTAAACGATGAAAACATCCATTGATAAATGGCACCCGACCGCCAAGTGATAATGGAATCGTCTACTGACTCTCGAATGTTCGAAGGCCGAGCCTTTTACCGACTTGGTGAATTCACTCACGACCATCGCAAAAAAGTCCTAGCGTTTGGAATTCTCGCATGTTTATGTATGACTTCATTGATGGCGATTGGGTCGGATTGGTCCGAATCTTGGGGAGAGGGAGACCTTGAATCTGTCGAAGCTCTTTCAATAATGAATGATGCTTTTTCCGAAGGAGAAGGCAATTCCGAAAGTGGGCAGGGTTTTGTCTACCTCGTACGCCATTCGACATTGAATGATACCTCTGAAGTTTGGCAACGAGAAGTTCAAGATGCCCTCTCTGCTTTTGCAAATTTAGCGGATGTTTCTATAGAATACTCCTGGGAATCTGAAGGCGAGGGGCGCGATGAATATATTTATCAGAATGAAGATGGATTTTGGGCTCAAAATTTTGTCGTTTTTAACATGTCACGCAAAGATGCCAAAGCCCTCTATGCTGAGCATTGGGAATCAGTTGAAATCGATAATGGGTTTGATGCTTGGAAGACTGATAAAACTGCAATTGAATTCACGTTCGACCATCGAATCGAAGATGACCTTCTCAAAGCAGAACTTGTTTCAGGTCCGCTTACGCTCATCATTCTCGCTATCGTTTTTGGAACACTTGCCGCCGCCCTATTACCGGTTGGTGTGGGTGTAGTCACTGTTTTATCTGCGATGGGCGTCACCATTTGGCTATCCAATGTTACCGATGTTACACAGTATTCACTCAACATCATTTCTCTCATCGGTATTGGTGTCTCGATTGATTATTCACTCTTTCTTGTCAATCGATTCCGAGAAGAGATGGGCCGCGATTCAGAAGATATTCGCACAGCAACAGCCATGACTGTAGCAACTGCTGGTAAAGCGGTGTTTTTCAGTGGCGTAACCGTTGCGATTGGATTGATGGGAATGTTGTTCTTCACCAATACAAGTTTGCCAAGCCTCGGTATTGGTGGGACATTAGCGGTAACCATTGCGATGATTTATTCCTTGATGGTTCTGCCAGCAGTCTTGGCGATTCTAGGTTCTCGAATCAATACCGGACGAAAACTCCCCTTTTCATTCAAGATTGAGGAGAATGGAGAAGACGGTATTTGGGCTCGAATTGCAAACATGGTGATGAAGCGTCCCTGGGCGGTATTGATTCCAACACTCATCCTCTTGCTCGGTGCAGGATTGCCCTTCTTCCAAGCTGAATTCTCTCTCGCTAATCGTGATGCTCTTCCTCCAGATGATGAATCACGACTTGGTTTAGATCATATCGATTCTCTTTGGCCGCAGAGTACATCCAATGCGGCTCTGGTCGTGATTGATTTTGACGGCACTGACCCGTTAAACGAAACAAATCTGCGTCAAATACATCGCTGGATGGTCTCGCAAATTGAAGACGACCGGATTCTCGAAGCTTTTGGCTATGCTTTGCCTCAGGCCGATATGAATGAATCAAGCGTGGTTCAATTTTGGTCCACGCCTGCTGAATTTCTTACTTTAGAGCAAAATGCAACCCGAGAATATCTTCGTCAACAATTCATCTCTGGAGATGTCACGTATGTGGTGTATGCTATTGATGGTCCGAGCACAAGTAAGGACAGTCATGAATTCGTAGCAGACCTTCGTGAAGACCGGGATGATTTCACCAGTGGTTTAGTTTTAGGCGATGATTCTTCAGTCAAGGTTGCAGGCTTTGCAGCCCTCAGCCTTGATACACTTTGGGCGATTCAAGATAATCTACCGATTGCAATGGCTTTTATCTTCATCGCAACCATAGTGTTGATTTTCATTCAAGTTCGCAGTATCCTGATTCCAATCAAGGCCATTGTCATGAACATCCTTTCGATTTCTGCATCGTTTGGAATGCTTGTGTTCGTCTTTCAATGGGGTTATGGGGCTGAATTACTCAATTTTACACCTCAACCAATCGAAGTGACAAATCCAGTCATCATCTTTTGTATTGTCTTTGGATTATCGATGGACTACGAAGTGTTGATGCTTTCAAGAATCCATGAAGAATGGGAACGAACAGGAGACAATACCCTTGCTGTTGCCAATGGATTGCAAAAGACAGGACGCCTTATCACAGGTGCCGCAGCGATTATGGTTGTCGTGTTCAGCGCCTTCGGTTTGTCTTCAATCATCATTCTCAAGCAAATTGGATTTGGTTTGGCTCTCGCCATCCTAATTGACGCAACCATCGTCCGTGCACTGGTTGTCCCTGCTACTATGCGCCTAATGGGTAAAGCCAATTGGTGGTCACCGAAATGGCTCGACCGGATTCTGCCTGCCAAAGCACACCCGAGTGATTTGAAGGCAAAAGAGGAATCGGATGCGGAATCTGAATAGGAATCGAAATCGGAAGCGGAAGCGGAAGCGGATGCGGAAGAATCCGAATAGTCATGTACTCAGACGGTTTAGGCAAGATACTGCTTCCCTTGTGAAGCAGGGGCTGAGGCCATGGAATCCGGGTTTTGTAAACAATACATCGCGATGTTTCAAAGGTGGAAACCTCTTCTCTCCCAAGAAAATTTTGATGATGAAGAACTGCATAGTGCGGTTAAAAAATTGTTTCTTCGATTGGTCAATCTCCACTTTTGTCTTGAGAATAACTGGACCTCTGTTGAATTTCCAGATTCAACACCTTCGTTCTACTCCTCCACCATCGTACCACTTTTTTCTTCACCAATACTCGCTCAATCTCATCTGTTTCAGTTGCATCACCCTGAACTTGAAGAGGTGCCGAATGCACTGGTTTTCGACCTCATAGGTCCTGATGGCTTGTTTCAAAACTATGTCTTTTCGTCATACGAGCATGACCGGGAAGAGGCATGCATCACCCCAGCAGTCTTGGGGACTTTATTTGAGGAACTTGTTCAGGACCGGCATAATCAAGGCGCATACTATACTCCTTCAGATGTCGTTCGTTTCATGGCACAGAAGTCGATTGAGAAACGGTATGGTTCCTTTCCAACACATGAGATACTTCTCGACATGAACATCCTCGACCCTGCATGTGGTTCAGGTGCTTTACTTCTTGGAGTTGCAGAGGAAACTCTCCGCCTCTATTCAAACCTTCAACCCCCGATTTCTGAGCTAGATTTTAAACTCCAAATCGTATCAAATTGCTTGTTTGGTGTTGACCTTGATCAAGCTGCTTTAGATGTCACCCAAACGCGTTTATGGTACTGGCTCAATGCTGGAATGAAACACCCTCAATCCTTCAACGGCCGACACTTGGTGAAAGGTAATTCAGTAACCGGCTCCAATCCTCAGTACACCGGCCCAGCGATTGGTTTTGAGTATCGGGAACACTTCCTAGAAGTCTTTGATTCGGACGAACCAGGTTTTGACCTCGTGATAGCAAACCCTCCTTATGTTCGTCAAGAATCGATTGACAAAGTAGTCAAAGAGCATGTTAAAGTCCATGAACTCTTTTCGGGAACTATTTCAGGAATGTCTGACCTGTATGCGTACTTTTATGCACGAACTACACAGTTATTGAAGCGAGGAGGAGTGAGCAGTTTCATCTGTTCCAATACATGGATGGATGTGGGATATGGCCGGTTACTACAAAAGGAATTTTTAACGCACTTTTCGGATATTGAAATCATCGGAAGTAAGTTATCACGGCAGTTCAGCACTGCAGAAATCAATACTGTGATGACGTTCATGAGCAAACAAAAAAACCCACATTCAACGGTTCTATTTACGATGCTCAACGGGGATTTTAAAGCCTCAATTGCTTCAAAAGCCAATCAAACCAATCTGGCAATTCAACAATCCAACTTGCTCGATTTAGGGATGGAGGGTGAGACCTATAGTGGCACGAAATGGAGTCTTTATTTGCATGCACCTTCGTTCTACCATCATCTGATGTCTGGACAGAAAGGGAAGTTTATTTCGATTGGAGAACTTTGTCAACGAACGCTCCGAAACAATTTGCGAGTTCTGCCCAAAGGCTACTCCATTCAATCAAAGGCTGCAACAAATGCACTTTCTTTGCCTTATATTCAATCGTTTAAGGATGTGAAATCGATCCGAGTCATTCCGGCTGAACAACACTCAGTCACTCACCCAAACATCGCCTCAGCACGGAGAAGTCCAACTTATTGCCGGCCCGATCTTGTAGCGAATCGTTTTTACAACTCCAGAATGTTTTTCATCGAAGGAGGAGATTATTTTGTCAGCGATTCCTTTTTCCTGGGCCGATTGAAAGAGCAATATCATCCTCATGAGGTGATACTTTCACTCAACAGCACACTCAGTTTATTGTTCGTAGAATTGTGTGGCAGAAAGGGTCTTGGTGGGGGCTTACTCAGTTTCTATGGCCCTGAATTCAATGCACATTTAACACTCCATCCCTCTCATTTTTCTTCATTCAATACTGAGGCTTACCAGCGCTTTATCCAACGAGAGATACTCGATGTATTCGAAGAATGTGGCTTTGACAAACATAGAGCGTTTCTATCCACTCACGACGATGCTTATCTCCATCTTCGTAGCCAAACACCGAATCCTTTGCCCGACCGAAAAGCGATTGATAAAGTAGCGTTCGATGCATTAAACCTAACTCATGAACAGAGAAATGAGGTCTATTGGTCACTGTGTGAATTGGTTATGAACCGGTTGCATAAGGCATCTTCAGTTTGAATCGTGGAATCAAATTAGAAGAAAGAAGAGAAGAGTTGCTTTTTCAAGAGGTAAATACTCAAACGTAGTGCATCGTTTATGCAAAGTGGACGTGCCGAGCCAACAAATGAACCGAATATTGACACTATCATTTGTGGCGCAAGTCCACCATGGGATTGATAGAATCTGCTCAAATGGTGGACGTGCCGAGCAATCAACGAAGGTGATTGAAATTGAATTCGTTGATGCGCACGGTCCACTCTCGTGGAGTCATATATCATTGAGAGTGGACGTGCCGAGATTTGAACTCGGCAATCGCATCGCGGAGCGTATTCGCTGCTTCATTCTCGGATTTCAGGTGGCCGAGCGCCTTGCTGCGTGGAACAACACCCGCTACGGAGGTGGTCTGTGATGGCGGCCAACAAGCCGTACGTGCGCCGATTGGCGCTCAAGCACTGGTCGCTGAACGCTAGCTCTGGCATCGCTACCCTGACCGTCTACGGCTGGCAGGTTTGGTGGGGTGTTCTCTTCTCGTGGCAGTGGTGGCTGGCACAGTCGATGCGCTTGCCTCAGAAGGTCGGCATGGCGACGATGAGCAACGGTTTGTTCCCGGTCTGGTTGTACCGTGGCCACCTCTGGGTGACTTGCCGTACCGCAACGGCCGATGATGTTCGAGCAAAGGGCGCGAACACCAAGCCTCGCTACAACGCCAAGGAACAGTGGTGGTGGGAGTTCTCCGACCCGAGCATCCACGGTCTGATGGAGAACATGGACCGTGCCATGTTGGGCCTGAAACAACAGCACGACCTCACGTGGCGATCGCTTGAGCCAACCAAGAAGCGCACGACGAAGAAGAAGGCCACCGGCATTGGGGTTCGTGACAACCGCTACATCCCTCAGTGGGTCAAAATCCACGTCGTCTTGCGTGACAATGGACGCTGTGTGTACTGCGGTGAAAGCAACATCATGATCCTCGAATTTGACCATCGAAAGGCTTGGTCGAAAGGTGGCTCGTCGAAGGACCCGCTGAACATCTGCCTTGGTTGCAAGCCATGCAACCGCAAGAAGTCCGACAAGGACTGGGGGTGTTGGTGATGGGCAAGCGTGTGGTTGGACCTTCTCCGCCCGAACCCAATTGGGACCGCTTGGACCTACGAGGCATCAACTCGACTCGCAACGCTTGGGGCTACCTGGCGCCAGACGATTCGGCTATTGTCAGTGATGACGGCAAGGTGTTCATCCGTGTTGACAAGGCCATGGTCGAGAAGCCGAAGTCAGGTAAGGAAGTGCTTGTTCGCCTCTTATCAAGCCAATGGATGGTTCTGAAGCGATGCTTGCGCTGGTCGAAGATCATCAAGGACCTTTACGACTTTGAACATGAAGTAGAGGATGATGATGCCTCAGTTGGCGACGACGAGGATGATTCCGTGGAGGTCGTCTTGCCTTCGCCAAAGAAGAAACCGAACCTGAACCTCGTTCCTCCGGAGCGCAAACGCAAGTTGTCCATGCGCCGCTTCAAGTAAGGTAGTCCTTTGAAAGCCTCCTCTCCCATGGCCAACCATGCGTCAGACCTACCTCGACATGGCTACCAAAATGGCTGAACTTGGAAGCGAATCGCTCCAAGCAACGTACCGTCATTCACGCCAATTCCTACGTGGTGTAACCGATTTTGATGACGATGGAAATTACGCATGGAAGCGTGGCGCCTATGCTGCAACTGCATATCAATTCAGCAAGAAGGCAGCCCCTGACAAGCACCTCAAGGACTACAACAAGGTCTTCCATGGAGAACATGTCATTCCGTTGAGCATGGTGTTCAAGCGATGGTTGGAACTCATTGACGCAGGTCTTTCACCCAAGGAACAACGAGCTTTTCTCGAACATCATCTCGAAGTGGTTTGGATCACAGTGGCCGAACAGCAGAAACTTGACAGGGAGTTGAAATTGAAGTCCAAGATGCCCGATAGTTGGACGTGGGATGACAGCAAGTATGCTCGCCTTGATCATGCTGAAATCGAGTTGGAATAAACCAAGTTCGACTCAGGGGGTACGC
>Ga0308025_1000857_pt1 | contig 14767 bp, 13 predicted proteins | sample Neamet422_FD_201298 | JGI IMG/M metagenome (GOLD analysis project Ga0308025, IMG submission 201298) | Marine microbial communities from water near the shore, Antarctic Ocean - #422 | ecosystem: Environmental > Aquatic > Marine > Unclassified | place: Southern Ocean | collected 2014-10-03
CGGGATTCACGGGGATGACATCGACTCTGCGATGAAAATGTACATCGATATGTCGGAGAAGAAGTTCACCATGGCTACACCAACTCTCTTCAACTCGGGGATACCGAATGGGCAGCTTAGTTCGTGCGTATTGATGTCCATGAAAGACGATTCAATCGATGGGATCTATGATACTCTTAAGAATTGTGCAACAGTATCTAAATACGCATCGGGAATTGGACTATCCATACATGATATCAGAGCATCAGGATCGTATATTAGGGGAACAAATGGTCACTCGAATGGACTAGTGCCTATGCTGAGGGTGTTCAATGCAACTGCACACTATGTTGACCAAGGAGGAGGAAAGAGGAAGGGATCCATCGCCGTATACCTAGAACCTCATCACGCGGACATCGTCAGCTTCTTGGACCTGAGGAAGAACCACGGATCGGAATACGAACGCGCAAGGGATTTGTTCTACGCATGCTGGGTGTCTGATCTATTCATGGATCGTGTCAAGAACAACATGGACTGGAGTCTTTTCTGCCCCAATGAATCACCAGGACTATCGGAAGTATATGGACAAGAATTCGTCGATATGTACGAGAAATACGAATCGGAAGGAAAGGCCAGGAAGACGATGAAGGCTCGTGAGCTATGGAACATGATCATCGACAGTCAGGTTGAAACAGGTACACCATACATACTGTACAAGGACGCATGCAATGCGAAGAGCAACCAGAAGCATCTTGGAACGATCAAGTCCAGCAACTTGTGCGCAGAGATCGTCGAATACACATCTCCAGATGAGATCGCAATGTGCAACCTTGCAAGTGTAAATCTTTCGTCTCTGGTCAAGAAGCAGTACACAAAAGAAGCAGAATTTGACTTTGAAGAGCTAGAAAAAATCTCATACATGGTTGTAAAACACCTAAATAAGGTCATTGATGAGACATATTACCCAGTGGAAGAGGGAAAGAAGTCAAACATGCGACACAGGCCTATTGGAATGGGTATACAGGGTCTAGCAGATGCATTCATTAAGATGCGCATGCCTTTCGACTCCAAGGATGCAATGGAGTTGAACAGACTCATTTCGGAAACTATGTACTACGCTGCCGTCAGGGCATCAGTAGATTTAGCCAAGAAGGATGGACATTACGATTCTTTTAAGGGATCTCCTGCCTCATACGGTGTTTTCCAATTCGAAATGTGGGGAATTAAACAGTCGGAAAGGTACGACTGGAACTCCCTACGTAAAGAAATGGTAGAATTTGGACTCAGGAACTCTCTTCTGATAGCACTTATGCCTACTGCAAGCTCGAGTCAGATACTAGGAAACAATGAATGTTTCGAGCCATACACTAGTAATGTATACACACGCCGTGTACTTTCAGGAGAATACGTTGTTGTTAATAAGCACCTTCTTCTGGATCTCACTTCGAGGGGATTGTGGACGGATTCTGTAAAAAAACAACTCCTCAAGGCTAGCGGTTCTGTACAGTTGATCAGGGAGATACCGGAAGATCTCAAAGAAATCTATAAGACAGCATGGGAAATATCGCAGAGAGTTGTTATAGACCAAGCTGCTGCCAGAGGACCGTATGTGTGTCAGTCACAGAGCATGAATTTGTTTGTAAATGACCCTTCGAGGGCCAAGCTCAGTTCGATACACTTCCATTCGTGGAGCAAGGGTCTTAAGACAGGTAGCTATTATATCCGTACGAAGGAAAAGGTTTCCGCGATACAGTTTACCATTGATGACTTGGAGAGTAAGAAGACTGTTTCAGTAGAAGAGGAAAAGGATTGTCTTACATGTAGTGCGTAATTGTGAATAATTTTTAATATAATAATAACGTGTGTATGTGATATTAATAATAATTTAACATGCCAATTATAATTGACGAGCTCATCACCGAGAGCATATCCAGCTCAGGGACACCATACGTGACATCGATGATGCACTTTGGAAGTTACCAAAAGAATGGACATTTAAGATCATGAAGAGATTGATTGTTCACCCATATGACGTGAAGAAGTGTTAATTACCAGGCTTTAATGCCTCAAGGACGATAGGAAGGATGACGAAGAACATTGTCAGGATATGTACCATGTTCAGTATCTTTGATACATTAGTTTTTGGAGAATAATCACCATATCCAACAGAAGACGATGTTATCGCGGAGAAATAATACGCGTCAACTGGACCTCCGAACCCGAAATGTTCCTCCCCTTCCTTGGAATTTTTATCAAGAAGCCAATATAATTCAGCGAAGACGGCCATCGTGATCAAATTGAAGATTATACCGTCAACTAATGTAGAATTAGAGAAGAAACTGTACGTTTTAATTTCTTCAAGACCCCCGTTGGAAATAAACACCTTGAGAAGAGCAGCCAAGGATACACCGCTGATAACTTGTCTGATCATTGTTGTATTATTATCAACGGAAGAATAAAAACTGGATTAATGGATTAAAATCAATTTAGTAAATGAAAAATATTAAGTTTAGGTACAACATAGTCTCATAATCATGAAACTCCCTTCGTTTTTAGCACCATTGCTAATAACTAGCCTAAAGAAAAAAGGAACAGATGTAGAGATAAAGAATGGATACACGTCTAATTTTAGAGATGATAAGACCATAAAAGTTTTATTATCAAATAAAGGCATAGAAAGGATATTCTGTAGTACACATAGCGATTGTAAGGAAGGAGAAGTATGTGAAAAGTTCAATGATGGGTCTTTTGCAATATGTTTATCTAAATGAATTAAATTATTAATTAACAAAATTGACCAGTGATCAATTCATGTGCTATACCCTGACGATACTGTGGTATATTTTCTGATGCATCTCTGAGATGAGTGGAGTTTCGAATAACCCACCAGTTAGACATATTCTTTGTATACCTGTGTATAATGAACCTGGTAACAAGTATCACAAATATACCACAACTACATGTATCTTCCTGTTGTGGAGAAGCGATTCGTCCTAATCTAAATGCTGTCCCCTCATCTGAACCATGTTGTCGGATACCATCATCGTACATACTTACTGTAGGTGCATTCTTTTTTTGAACATTCATTCCTGGCTTTCGGATATACTTGGAATGTTCGTTATAATACTGTGTGTACATGTTATACCTAGAACCAAGTACACCCTTACTCAATCTTTTCAGGGTATCAAACATGAGATGATTATGTGCGTCCTTAGATTCATGTTCACCAAGAAGAGAATCGAAGAAACCAACAAATTTATCTCGCAAGTTTACAAACAAGAATATCCAATGATTCTTGTTGAAATTCACAGGGATTATAAGGAATTCGATATCTTCACTTTCCATATCTCTCCTGCGTAAACTTTTCTCCGACACAAGAGAGTCTGAAGAAGATTCTACCTCGAGAGAAGATAGTATCAATACTCTGTCATCTCTCACCTTCTTCTGGAGAAGGTCCATGTAACCATTTACAGCATTGTCATCTAACCATCCCTTCTTGTCCAATACAGTCTTTATTGAACGAGGAGTGATAAACCCAATATCAGATAGGGGTGCATTGACACCAGTCATGATACACGGGAATGCTGTGAAAACTTCGATCACCCTGTTATCTCGTACATTCTTTTCTCCTTCAACGTCTCCATTTATAAAATTACGTATTTTTTCGATACTTGATGGGATTCTCTTCTCGTTCTCGTATACACTGACACCATCTGAAAAAAAACGATTACGTATCTTCTTACCCACATTTGTAACAATACTCTCAGCTATAGAACTTTTCAACTCTTGTCTGAGAATGGGATCGTTTATTTTTAATAAACTTTGTGATAATGATAACAATTCCATCAATAAATGATAATCACGGATTGAACGCACACCATCCTTTCTAATAGATTCTATCTTCCCATTTCCAAGATGCTTCACACCAGAAAGATTGTCCATGATAACAATTGTATCCAATTGTATATTTCCATGCATTATTCCACTATCACTCTGTCTCAGTATAGAGTCTTTAACATATTCAATAAATTTCTTAGATACATCTTTAAAATCTGGTTTTTTAAGATCATTAAAAAACTCTACTGCCATCAGAGAATCTTCAAATGCAACCAACGCAAAATCATCTAGAAATGTCTCGTGGTGGGAAAATGGAGGTTGCTCTTGAGGGTCCAGTACACTTCCATGGATACGCTTTGGAGCAAAACCCTTATTATAAAAATGATTATACTTTGTAAATTGAAAATCATAATCTTCAGAAGGATGGTGTATCATTACAAGTCTACTATTAGATTCATCATCACTTGCCCTAGCGAGAATAAAAGTCTCGTTTACTGATATTATAGACTTTATATTGTAACCAACGGGAAGAATGCAACTATCAGCCTCTCCCACCTCGTCCGTAAGCTTTGCTCTCAATGTTAGCACACGAAACGATCTTGATCTTCTCAAGAAATCCTCTATCTTTTCTATTTCAGGACGGGTAGACATATAAAAATCTATATGATAATACACATATATAATATTAAATAGACATAGACCTATTGTTACGTGTAGAATCAGGTTGAGACTCTGTGTCAGATGTATCTATAGAAACATATCCATCCATTGAATCTTTATAACATTCGGGTAGATAGATTTCACCAATAGATTGGTCTGAATTTTCACCTAAACTTGTATCCGTATCAGACTCAGACTCAGACTCAGACTCAGACTCAGACTCAGAATCGCAATCAGAATCAGAATCAAACCCGATAGACGATGACCCGTCGGGATACGCACATTTGACATTTTTGCAAATTTTAACACCACATTTACATTGAGAAGACAATACCGCCCATATTATAACGAGAGACGACAAAGACGAAAGAAAATCTGCCGTAAGACGAACAATTGTAAGTCTAAAATCAAGATCTGCCATGATGTTGTGTATAATAGGTATATACATACGTGAATAAATAATACAACACATAATGAACGAACTATAATATAGTTGACATATATCAACATCTAATTACATGGGTTCGTGTTATTCAACTGAAAAATCTAAACGCAAAAAAATCCTCGGGAAAAAAACACATAGTAACATTAGTAAAAACAATAGTTCGACATCAATATGCAAAAACTTAGATCCTGTCACATATTCACCACTACCGTCAATAAAATCAAATCATTCTGAAATTTCAGAAATTTCAGATAATTCAGCAAGATGGGATACAGATGCAGGTTCTTGTTTCTCAAATGAATCTGTTATTACACATAGACTGGCAAAATTTGATAGTGCAGCAGGATCATCTTATTCAACTGACTCTAAAGACTTGGAAACTATATTTATAAGTGAATAAGTTCCAATGGTCAATGTTTAAATATTTGTAGATTATAAGGTCACCATGATATGTTAAGGTCACCATGATATGTTAAGGTCACCATGATATGTGAAAACAACAAATGTACAACACGTGCTCTATTTGGAAAAACAGGTGGACCAAAAAAACACTGCTCGCTGCATAAAAAAAAAGGAGAAATAAACATCGCATGCAAAAAATGCATACACACAGGTTGCATAGGACAGGCATACTTCGGGGAGAAACATCAAACACCACTATACTGTGGACTACATAGATTGGGTGGAATGACAAATGTTGTAATGAAAAAATGTGCATATCCTACATGTAACACTAGAGCAACGTGTGGACAAAAGGATAATAAAGCATCCCATTGTAGAAAACATTCTTCACCAGATGCAGTTATACGAGTGATAAAAATGTGCAGAGGAGAAGAAGGACAATGTAAAAGAGCTCCACAATATGGGGAAGACGGAGGAAGACCTTTATTCTGTATATCACATAAAAGAAGTACAGACATAGCTGTATCTACACCCAAATGTGAAACAGAAGCATGTGCAATATATAGTACTGAAGAAAGGCCATCTGCACCAGTATATAGAGGCACCGATGGAAAAAGAATGTGTTCATTTTGTTATAGATCCATATACCCAGGGATGAATAGATACAATGTAAGGATAGAACACTTCGTATTGGCAGAAATTCAACGTATCTTCCCAGAACTCACACAATATATCACTGTACAGGACTGTCCTATACCATGTGGAGTTTCACTGGAAAGACCAGATCTACTCTTTGTTATCGGTAAAACTCTATTACATATAGAAATAGACGAGACACCAGATCACGAGAATACGAAGGATAGGCTCATGAGAATACTTGCGAGTACAGATTGTGTTGAACATATTGTAATAAGAATTCATACACATAGTTATGGAGATTTTCCAAGTATGTTTCAAACAAAACTGCTTAGAAATTCTCAAAAAGTATATGAACGAAGAGAAGGAGAATTTCAAGACAGAATGTTGATAATAGAAAAGAATATTAAGATGGCTATAAAAGAAAATAAATCATGTGTAAATGTATTGTTTAATTAAGAAATCAGGACCTATTTTTTCATATATCAGAGCATTCTCGGGGTCTTTTACCCACTCAGACCATTCCTTCCCGATCTTACCCACAATTTCAAAAGATTCTCTCTTTAGAAATATAATTTCCCAGACTTTCATATCATTAAATTCACGCTTTACCATATCACGTTTATTCATATTACAAGTGTCTACAAGTACAAATTCGGGGAACTTCCCAAATAATACATGATGAGGATCGTAAAGAGCCATCTTAGAAAGAGATATGTTCAAACCTTCAAAATCTTTCATGGTACAACATGTACACGGATTTGTAAGAATTCTAAAATGATGCGCATTCGTATGGGGATCCCTGCGCACCATGACCTCGTGAAACCTACGAGATGGTTCCAGTTTACTTCCACCCGAACCCATATTGATTGTGGTAATGATGGATGGGTTCGTGAAAAGATCAATATAAAATCAATTATGTAATCAAATACTCGGTGGTAAGTATGTCGTCTGGAAAGATCTCTTGCATAATACATCGAATGTATTCTTTTTCAACTGAGATCATTCTAAAAAATTAAAAATAGTCTTCGGGCATAATATAAAATAAATATTAAAACATTATAATTACATAATGACGAGTACAGTCACGACAGGATCTATAGTTGTAACTACAGATTCGTTACAACTGGACCAATTGGAGGATGTCATTATCGGAACAGAGACACACAATGAATATGTCACATTCAATGACAATGCAATAGATGGAGCATATGTAGACGGATGGGTACCGAAATCTCATATACTAGAAGATAACACAAATGTAAATACTTTAACAGTTCCCGACCATAATGACCTATTTGTGTGGAATAATGTGACACAAGATGCAAATTTTGCATCGGACTGGGTGAATAAAAAAATAACAGACTTGATCCAGGGACTACAGGTTACAGTAGAGGGAATTGTTGCAATAGAAAATGCGAAAACACTCGGAAGAGACGGAAATCCTGGTCTTTCAGACATGGTGGCATTCACAGATTTTCTGATCAATAGTGTAACTCTTGGTATAGGATCTTCGGGTGACAATAACGCTGTGTATAAACGAGAACCAACAGACAATGATTTCATATATCTAACAACAATGAGCCTAGGTGAGATTCAGAATTTCGATTTGCCAGCCGGTACTGTATTTAGAAGTACTAAGGGGATATGTGGGTTCACTTCACCATCCCCGATGCCTTTCGGAGTGGCAAGCATGAGTGCATCTTATTTTCGTTTTTATGCATTTAGAGGAACAAGCGAGGCTTTCGTAACATCTGCGGGACTAGAGTCTGTGGTAACATTATACTCGGCGGATGGTATAACAGTTGTAGATGGACCTGTAACACTGGAACCATTCGGGTCAGCTACCCTAGAATGTGGTGATGCAGCTACAGGAGAATTCGTTATCACAGCTACAAATGATGTATATACTGGAACGAAAACAACAGATAATAGGGATCAACGTATCGTCCCCCCTATGGCACTCGAAATCATCGTATGGAATCGTTTCAATCGTGTAACAGCACAAGAAAGTGGAACGATTGTAAGATGGTACAGACAAAACATGGAAACAGGATCTGTAACAGTGAATGCAGGAACTCCACAGAATATATACAATGGTACGATCAACGAAGATGCAGGAGGAATACCAGAAAATGCAGGGAGCACTGAAGACTATGCAGAGGATGGATGTCTCATACTAAGAGCAGATAAACCAATCGGTTGTTTCTCAGGGGCAGATGGAGCTGGATCTGACAGTACACCTGGATGGCCTCTTAACCAGTTGGCACAATTGTTTCCAAATCCTGCGAATGTAGACGATCAATTGAGAGCCGACCAATCGTCCGTTACAATTGGTTCCCAATACGAAGGAACCATGTTTGTATACGATTCTACCAAGACACTCATAACATCTATTGCAATTACTAGGGGGACAGTAGTTGCAACAACTGATGATCAGCTATACCCAGCATCTGCACAGTGGCAGCCATTGGATTCGGGAATTACCGACTGGTATGGAGGATTTGTCATTACGAATGTGCCTGCTATATGCATCATGAATTTAAGAGGAGACTCTGTATTTACAGCCGATAATGGAGATGAACTGATAATTGTAGGTACTACACCCGAAGATATACGTGCAGAAATCATTGTAGATGCAAGCGGATTCAGAAGAAGAAGAGACGTAGATGCACTTGGTGTAGAGACTTTTGTAATATGTTAGATTGATTTAAAAATAAAAAAAAAATAAACGACACCCAATTTCATTCGCACGTAAAGGTAACAATCATGAGCTACCATATACTTGAGGAAGAGAAATGGGAAAATGCACTTAAGTATGTAAAGACGGATACATTAGTCATAGAAGGTATACCAGTAAGTGATATCGAAACTGAATCCGATACGAATTTGGAAGAAAAATCAGAAGACGAGGACACGGTAGTGTCAGAAATTGACTATTTTTGTATAAGTACAGTTATTTTAAGCACGATAAGCTTCGTGGCAGCGATCATAATTACGACATGATTCAAATATAACTTTATAAAGTGAGGAGTTAAATATAATAATTATTCACAATATTATTCATAATTATTCATTTTCAGGAATGAGTTTATCGAAATGCTCGTTATGGTAGCCTTCCTATTGGTAAAAAGCATTTGCATAATGAAAGACTGTGTTCTACTACAATCTCATATTATAGTTCCTAGACCTATTTTCTGTATTCTTATTAATCATGAGTGAATATTATTTTATTGTGATATATTAAGTGAATAATGATTAGCCAGAAGAGGAAGCGTGCGAATCTTATAGATTCAATTGTAGAAGGAGATGAATATACAGTAAGACAACTTATAAGAAATGGAGCCGACATTTTTGAAAATGATCAAAATGGAATATCATCTTTTACACATGCTGTCAATATGGGAAATAAAAGTATTATAAATACACTTGTCACATATGGATATGATTCTAACTCTACTGAAAACAATCTTTTCCCGATTGGGATTTCACCATTGTCATATGCTTCACACAATGATAACATTGAATTATTCAAAATTCTCATAGAAAAAGATGCACCAACATACAATGTAGATATTAAAGATGAACATGTTTTATATCTAAAATCTCACGATGTAATATCATTGACTGACAAAAGTGTAGAGGAATTTCTAACAGAATCTTCTACACACATGGTTATTCTAGATGGAAATAATCCTCTATTCGTACATATAGACCAAGTTACTAGTCTTATGGAAGATTCTGTAGTATTCGAATGTAAATCAATTGGTAATATATCTCTAGAAAATGTAAAACATGACACAGAGCTGTTTAATGCTATAAAACTAGGATTCGTTTCTGGATATATTATAAATTCTTCCATGCGTAAAGCAATGAGACAAGCAGTTACGGGGGAAAAAAGAATTTTTAGATTATCTCAACCTAAAAGAAGAGTCGTATCCGTTGTAGGTCAGCTCATATTCGAAGCAAGAACATCTGCTGATAGTGCAAATCATTGTACGGGGTCGGGAGGAGTTGTTAGAGAACTAGAATATGTTAACATAGACACTTCTCATACACAAACTATCGATACAGAAATGAGTGAAATAACAATTGATAACCTGCATATGCTTGTTATAGCCAAAACTATACAACAAAATTCTACTTCTAATTCTACTCTGGCAATGAATACAGGAAAAGGTATCGAAGAAAGCTGGGAAGACATCGGAAATTACAAAAAAACACTTCCGTTTCAAAACAGAATAGAAAGAGGCACAATCATTATATCGAAGATAGACATAAATACCCTGCAACAACTTTGTCGTATATTTATCCCATATATTACATCAGTATACTGTAAAAGGATAAATATACAAGATTTTTCCTTCATCGGAGATATTTTAAACCTACAAATATTTTCATCATCTGTAAGGATAAATACACGAAGTGCTTTCCAATATCTCTATTCTCATTTAGAAACATTGAACGTTCTGTCAATGCCTATTCACAGAGAGATGATGGATATTTCCAGATTTAAAAACCTAGAAAAAGTTCGTTTTAGTGATTTTGATGTACATTCGGGTGTATTGGAAGCGATAGGTCAATCGAAATCTATTAAAGAAATAGAACTGGAGTCATCAGACTATAATGGACCTCTAGATGCACTTATTGGATCGAAGGTGGAAAAAATAACAATGAACTTGTCTATATTTGACAATAGTATTTCTCCACTTGCAGGTTTGGAAAACATATCCGAATTGAACCTGAATATCCCAATGTTCAGAGGGGATTTGTCACATTTATCGTCGATAACAAATCGATTGGAGAAGTTTAGAATCATATCAAGAGCATCGAAAGATGTTGATACGAGAAATATGAGTATATATAAACGTCATATAGAGAATTTGAATTATTTGGATTGAATTAAATTTAAAATAGTGTTACAAATATTATTATAATTACCTAATTATTATAAGAAAACATACATTAAACAGAACACACAGGGTATTCCACCTTATTTTCAACCTTAGACTTCTTCAGAAATCGAACGGATTTAACCGAACCATTCTTATTCTTGGAAATTTTCTTAACCAATCCATACGTTTCCGCAAGGTACACAAGGTCCTGGAAATCCTCACTGGGGCAAACCTTAGAAGTCTTCGTATCAGCAATGACAACCTTCTTACCATACCCGGAATCAAGTGCCTTAAATATTCGATTAGCATTCACCTTCTTGTTAATAGCACCACCTTCCCAACTCTCACGGTTAGGGTTGGTCAACATGGGAATGTCGACACTTTCCTCGATCAAAAGACCCGTCCAGAAACCATCAATATGATTGAGAACCAGTGCCTCGTAAACGCTCTCAAGAACATCAAAAGCTAATACATTCCCATCCAACGAACTAAGGTCGATGCCAAGGTACTTCTCAAGCTTAGACACATATCCCACAGGCATGATCGCATTCCACCCCTCCTTCATGGCACTGATGGCAGCGTCGGACCAGTCCTCATCGTCGTACACATACTCCTCAGCAACATGGATACGGCTAGACTCGGCGAGGAGAGTAACAAGATAGAACATAGAAGGTAGGTGTTCAAGGGGAAAGTTGTCGAAGATACGGAGTTCAACACCTTCACCAACCTGCATAGGAGGGAGAGACTCTCCAGGACGCAGGTCATGCTCGTCAATAGAAGACTTGGTACGGATGTCAGATCCCATACCCTCAGACACACAATCAAACACACCCTCGTCCTCAGAAGGAGCAGCATCAAGAAGCCACTGGAATCCTGTCTGGGTGTACCTTCCTACACCAAAGTCAGTCACGTTACGGAGATCAGTTGTACCGGGAACACCCCATCCAGCAGCCATGGTACGGTAAGACCCCTCGACATACGCACCCTTATCGCAAACAGAGTCGGCATCAGCGGAACCCATCACAGCCATGATAAGAGGCTCGACCCACTGGAACTTGTTACCAAAGTTAGCATGGGCATCCACCCACTCAACACGCTTGTCCTCGTACACGTCTTTCCTAGAAGGGGCAACCCAATCCTTGTTGCACGTGTCAGGGTCGGTCATGGTGTCGGGGTCGTACAGGATCCATCCTTCAGAGTCGCGGGGGAGAGAGATGGAGATGTGGTAGCTTCCAGTGTAGTCCTTCAATTCGCACCCGGAGCACGACGCACACTTGTAAGCCTTCCCTGCTGTCCTGGTGTACACTCCAAGCTCGGAGCTCATGCCTGCTCGGGGGTGGGAGATAGGTCCGAGCTCTTCAATTTCCCTCTTCTCTCCAGGGGCAGAAGAGACAACGTAGACGATGTGTTCGTCGATTGTCTGGATCTGGCAGTAGGCGGAATCGTACGACAACATCTTGTGTCCGATGGTGACGGACTCGGTCATGGCCTTGAAGTTGATATCGTTGATTCCTGCACACGCCCTTCCTGAAAATTCAATACCAACGTTCTCCATGTCGGTAGAAATCGTGTGGTTCTTCTTGCTAAGACCAAACGCTCGACCAAAACGGGAGACCTGGGTAGAGATTGTACCAGTGTTCACAACATATTCCTCAAGGTTTCCCTTCTTGCGGTGGACAAGGAACGATTCGTGTTCCAGACCAAGAGACCATGTCATACAGTCACCCATATCCTTCTTGATATTCTCGTTTCGTCGGACCTCACACTTCTTAGCTACCCATACAGACGATTGCGGACCCTTGACATCCTTCTTAACATTAGTGCTGTCTTCCTCAATAACATCGTCCATAGAATCAAATGTAGAATTACCAAGATGTAATCCTGTAAGGAATACTGCGATAACTGCTATAAAAAATTTCATAATTGAATCAATAACCTATGTCCTTATAAAATTTCTTGGTTTGTGTACGCAAGTTGGAGGGAGGAATAAGAGTGACCTTGATGGGTCGGGACTAAAAAATATATCAATCTAGTCGTTTTATTATATTGATTTCAATATATACGTTAATAATATGATACTATAATGATATTATGTCGATTTGTTAAGTTTTTGATTTAGACATATAATTCTTGCCCCTCCATTTCACTTTTATTACTCCTATACACAAAATGATAGATGTTGAGATTGGGATACGTGACGCTCTACTCAAGAAAAGAAACATCAAACACCCAGTAAAAGTAAATAATAATGTTACAAGACAACCTTGGGTAATACCTATGTGGCTCAAGTTTGTCCTACCTGTAATGGGACTTTATGCTAGCTACATGGTCTCGAACGTCTTCCAAGAGGAACTATATGACTACAGAACCAGTGTCATACATACAGAGATCGGGGACAGATTCGAGTCAGCATCTTTGTTTACTTTCATCAAGAGTTCTGTGTGCGTATTGATATCATGGATTGCCATCTATTTCTTTGGTGACAAGGGAGAGTCTCTTGAATTATTTGGGTCATCAGTTACTGTATCAGCGATGATCAAGTGTATTGCTAGTATCAGTACGTTATATTCCCTGAATTTCATCACTTACCCACAGGCTATGCTGGGTAAGTGTGTTAAGATTATACCCATTATCCTGTTCGAATTCGTTTTCGACAGAAAAATACCGTCGATAAACAGATGTATGTCAGTAACAATTGTTACAATAGGGATGATACTTTTCTCGTACAGCAATATGCCCAAGATAGATACAGAGAATACGGAAGTTAAAGTGGTAGAGGACGACAATGGGAACGATCTCATAGGATGGGCTCTTATAGCACTGAGCCTTATATTAGATGGAGCACTTGCCATATCTCAGAAGAGGATGATATCATCCAATCCTGGAATATCGAACACGATGCTTGTCACGAATTTGTGGCAAATGGTCCTATCAGGAGTACTGGTGGTATATAACTGGAGGGAAAAGGGAGGAATATTGTTCATTATCTCAAATGGATATGTTGTGAAATTGCTTACAGCATGCTCTATTGTTGAGACTCTTGGTCAATTTTTCGTGTTTTCGTTGCTGTTGGTACATGGACCTCTGGTGACAGCTATTACCACGACTACAAGGAAGTTCTTCACTATCCTAGTGTCCATATTCTTGTTTGGCCATACTTTGTCGTTTATGCAGTGGTCTGGTGTATGTATAGTTTTTTCTGGTATTTTTATTGATATATTCGCGAAGAAGTCTCCTAAGATACTAAAGGATCACAAGGAGTACGATGGGAAATTCATACTACTATCTGGGACGGAGTCTGCATCGTCGTCTACTTCTACGTTACCAATAGATTCATCTTGAAGTTTTAATTTAATAAGTGAATGTACTATTAATGTATCATTAGTTATAATACGAATTGTAATTATAATACTCATTATGGAGTTCGTGGGGATGGTGGTGGACGAAGATGGAGAAATGAAGACACAAATATTTGAAAATCACCAGATGAAAGATTTCTTTCACCTCGGAAGAATCGATGCCACAATGGATATCATACATCCATGGACAATTGAAAGATATAAGACCCAATTAGGATCTGTCGCAAATGAAATAGTGAAAAATAAATCTTCTTTATTGTTATGTGTATCGTGCCATGAAAATTTCTCGCAAATTTCACCAATGGAAAACCAATACATGTCGATGAGAGGTTACACAGGTGTATGCGGGAAAATAGTTCTACATGCCGTAGAGATGTACCCAGATATAACTCGAGGTATAAATGCAAGAAAAATATTTCCAGTAGAGGATGCTATAGAAATAGCAAGAATTATTAACACATTTGAAGCATTCTAATTACTCATAATTCAGACAGAAAAAATTATTACCACCAAATCTATATAGGCGATCACACTTGTGATATATAACACCATTT
>Ga0308025_1000858_pt1 | contig 14760 bp, 8 predicted proteins | sample Neamet422_FD_201298 | JGI IMG/M metagenome (GOLD analysis project Ga0308025, IMG submission 201298) | Marine microbial communities from water near the shore, Antarctic Ocean - #422 | ecosystem: Environmental > Aquatic > Marine > Unclassified | place: Southern Ocean | collected 2014-10-03
CCTTTAGAATTAGAACAGGACCTGAGAGTCCGTGTTCTTCACTCAAAGCCCACTCCCAAAGTGCAGCAGAGAGAATCATTAGCAACTGCATCTAAGTTTGCTCAACTTTTCTATTGGATGTTAGAGTCCAAACATCCACTTCTTCTATTCGGAATTCCAGGAGTCGTTCTCTTCCTTGTGGGCTACAAATTGTCTGGTAACGTACTGGACACATTCGATGAGTGGAATCAAACTAGTGTGGGTGTTGGACTGGCGGTCATAGGTGTTACTCTCATGGGATTATTTGCTATGATGGTTGGTCTAATCCTATACATTATGGGTAAGCAAGTTAAGCAAATTCAAGCACAATACAATCATTGGCCAAAGGAAGATTGAGGTATTGAAATGCAACACCTAATCTGTTTTGATATGGACCGAGTCCTTGTTGACCATTTGTCTACTTGGCAATATGTTTACGATAAGCTAGGGGTTTCAAATGAAGAGGCATTCACTCTTTACAATCAAGGTAAATTGGATGAATGGGATTGGCTCAAAATGGATTTGGCTCTCGTTAAAGGAGCACATCCGGATATCACCGATGAAAAGATGCGTAATCTTTGCGTTGGAACTCCATTAATGGAGGGAATAAAGCAATGCTTGGATTGGATCATAGAGAATGGCCATGAAGTAGCAATCATCAGTGGTGGAATGCAGGAAACTGCCCGAGATATCGCATGTATGTATCCAAGTGAGAGTCCTTGGCGCCGGCGATGGGGTGGAATCAACCGTCACCGAGGATGCGATACTAAATTCCACGTTTTCACAAATGGCTGGTTGAGTCGAAATGACGGAACAATCGGTGATTATGGGCGGTATCAAGTCCAAATGAATGGCAAAGGTTCGATTGTAAATATGCTACAACGCCGTCTTGATATTCCCAAAGAGAGAACCATTTCTATTGGTGACAGTGCAGGCGATATTGGAATGTTTGAGCAAAGTGAATTGTCAATCTGTTTCAATCCTTGGGATGAAAAACCTGTTGCAGTTGCTAAGATAACTATCCGTAATCGCAATCTACTCGATGTGCTTGAAGCAATCAAGAAGCAAATCATGGAGTGACTCTACGAGAGTCACGAGGGAATGGAATCACTTCTCTGATGTGGTCTGCCCCTGATAGCCAAGAACAAACTCTGTCAACACCAAGTCCGAATCCGCCGTGAGGAACTCCTCCATAGGTACGTGTGTCGATATAGAACTGATATGGTTCACGAGGAATTCCATCGGCATCGATACGTGCTAGGATTTCTTCTTCCGACCAAGTTCTCTCTCCTCCGCCTACAATTTCACCATAGCCCTCAGGTGCAAGTAAGTCGTGACACAAAACATAGTTGTCATCATCAGGATCAATCCTGTGATAGAATGGTTTTGCAATCTTAGGATAATGGGTTAGGAAATGTGGAACATCGAAATCTTGAGTCAGAATCTTTTCTTTGGAGTAGTCTAAATCTTGTCCCCACTCGATATCTACATCCATTCCCTGTAGAGTTTCAACAGCCTCATCATAACGCATTCTCGGGTATGGACTGTCGGCATATCTAGCGAGTAGGTCAAGGTCTCTGTCAATATCTGACAACTCCGCTTCTCTTTCTTCCAACACAGTACGAGCAATATGTCGAACTAGTCCTTCTCCATGTGACATGATTTCAGCATTAGAAGCCCAAGCAACTTCCATTTCAGCATGCCAGAATTCGGTTAGATGCCTGCGAGTACGACTCTTTTCTGCACGGAATGATGGAGCAATTGTGTATAATCGCTCTAATGCCGGCATTGCAGCTTCAGCATAAAGTTGCCAAGATTGAGTTAGGTATACTTTTTTCCCGAAGTATGGAACTTCAAATAATGTTGAACCACCTTCTACTGCACCTGCAACGAAGTTTGGAGCCTGATATTCGATGAAGTCTTTCTTCCTAAAGTAGGAATGAATTGCACCGAAAACGCTCGAACGTATTTTCAGCATGTTAGTCATGCGACCTGTTCGCAAGTACAGATGGCGATTATCTAGCAAGAATTCGGTCTCTCCACCATCTGCTGCTGCCATTGCAGACTCTGTAATTGGAAATGGAGTCTCGGCTCTTACCGCACCGATAACTTCGGCACTAGATACTACAAGTTCATGGCCACCAGGTGCTCTTTCATCGACGTTTACTGTCCCCTTGAGAATTATAGATGCCTCAATAAGGGCACCTTTCAGTTCTTCGAAGGCCTCATCGCCAAGGGTTTCACGTTTTGCAACACACTGGATTGTTCCAGTGGAGTCGCGCAGTACTACGAATCTAATCTTGTTTGAGCCACGAGTTCTCTTAACCCAGCCCTTTAATTCAACTTCGGCACCATCATGTGCACCTGCCTGGACATCACCAATCCAGAACTCCTTCGCCATGTTCTGCCGTGCAAGGCATTATGCTTGAATGCCTCGCTTCAGCCGTTTGGTGAAATTCCCGATTAGGCCTCTTTTCTCGAAACTAATAATGCCGCTCCGAGTAGAGCAATTATAGTGAAGAATGGTGAAATCCAAGGTATAGATAAGTCCTTTTCTTCAGCAATTCCGTTAGCGTTGGCTATACCCATATCAAAGTCGTCCATCGAGTAGTTATCACAGTTGATTGAAATCACGTCACCAGTGGAAATCTCTAGTAGGGGCTCGTTGTCTGTGAATGTCAAACTGCAATTATTCTCGCTACCATACCAGTCATCAACATATTGTATCATCAATCCTTCATTCATTGCAGTTTCGATATCTACACGATACTCTATCTCGTAGATGTCATTGTAGTCATCATCATATGCAGTTGTATACAAAACAACTTCTGCGCCATCCATTGAGTAAGTTGCGTTAAACTGTGTACTAATTGTACCGTTGGAAGAAGTACTCCAGATGGCTGAGGGCTCCACAGAAAGCAATAGGGGTACTTCTGTGTCTGCGTTCTTAACCCATCCTGGTTTGGGTGTCGATTTCGAACTTAATTTGATAGTGCCTGTAAAGGTGGAATTTTCTATTTTGCTTCCTAGTAAATTATCATCACCATCAAAATACACTGAAACTGTAAATGTTTCATTCTCTTCAATATCTGCCAGTTCTAATTCTGTGGATACTTTAACGGCTCTCTCACCATCTTCATCAGGAAACCTTTCAGGGCCAGAGGTGAACTTTTGTGAAGGGTTACCGGCTAAACTCGCTGCAACTACATTGTGCATGAAACAAGCATCAATCTCGCTGTCTGTTTTGTTGAATAGTTCATCGGAAGGAGTGGATTCCATTCCCAAAATTTCTATTTTACCAGTTTCGCTTTCTTTACCATCTTCTCCATCAGTCAACGTTTTCCAAGCGACTTGACTTTGGTCAATCCAAACATCACTTGAAGTTTCATCTCCCATGAGGGTCAAACTTGAAATTGACCTTGCGGAGTTTTTAGAGGCGTAGTAATCATATTCTGTGGTAATAGTAAAGCCATCGCTCTGAACAAATTTAACGTTACAATACCAATCATCAACATCACCACTTACTACATCCTCGATTTTGGTAGAATCGTTGGCAATACTCAGGAATTCATCTTTGGTGAGATCATCTGGAAATAGCATTGCGTCGATGACGAATGCATATAGTAGCCATCCTAATACACTTGCAATTAGTAAACCAACAATACTCATAGCGATGATTTTTCCTTTGCCACCCTCTTCTGATTTTTCAGAAACAGGGTTCCAATCAACCTGTCCATCATCTGTTTGTGGATTGAGTTGGAATATATTATCTGCAGCTGGTTGCGCCTCGGTATTTTGAATTGGCTCCCATGCAGTTCCGTTCCATGCAAACTGTCCATCCGGTGATAATTCTCCGACCATGCCATTCGGTTAACCACACCATGTATCACTTTTGTCCGTATATTTTCTCGGTTGGCTCTGGAATCGGTTTAATTCGATTATTCATGACTTGTACTTGGGAAAGCATCAAACCTTAGTCTGTCCAATTTTAGTTTGTGTCTCGCACAGTTGTCTATGCTATAGGGGGTAATGCCCTTTCATCACCAATGGGTGGCGATGTCAGAGATTCAGCATTGGTACTCGCTAAGGTAATCAGCGATGTAGTAGATTTACTTGAAGCGGGATGGAGGGTTATTCTTACCCATGGAAACGGTCCACAAGTGGGTCACTTGATGTCATTGGATCAATCTAAGTCCATGGATGAATGGGTTGCTGCAACTCAAGGAATGATTGGGTATTCACTATCAATTAATCTTGATTCGATATTACGAAAAAGAAATCGGCCAGAATCCACAGCAGTTGTTCTGACTCGGGTCGAAGTTGATGAGAATGACAAGGGATTCCAGTTTCCAACTAAGCCAGTTGGCCCTATCTTATCAGATCAACAGGTAATGTCTGAAGATTGGAATATTGCAGAAACAAAAAGTGGTCCCCGAAGAGTAGTAGCCTCGCCACACCCTAAACGCATCCTTGACCTTGATGTAATCAAAGCCTTAGTTGCTGAGAACGCGATAGTCATTTGTTGTGGAGGTGGCGGGATTCCTGTTATTCACAAGGTTGACCATTATGTTGGCGTTCCTGCAGTAATAGACAAGGACCGATTGAGTACTTTATTGGCAATAGAAATTAAAGCCGAGGCCCTGATAATCTCGACGGCTATCGATGCTATTAGAACTGGTTTTGGAACTTCTGACGAAGTTATTCATTCAAACCTGAGCGTGGCTGACGCAAGGAAATACATTGCTGAGGAGGAATTTCCGCCTGGTTCGATGGGACCGAAAGTAGAATCTTTAATCGATGCCGTTGAGCATGTAGAGGGAATCAAATCTGTACTTTGCCAACCAGGTGATGCAATCAAAGCATTGAGAGGCGATAGTGGAACAATAATCACGAAGTGAGTTTTAATCGAAAATATTCATGTTAGGTAATGGTAATTTAATTCGGATTAAATTAAATACGACTTGTCGGACCGCAGGCTGGGCCTGTAGCTTAGTCAGGTAGAGCGATGGACTCTTAATCCATCGGCCGCGGGTTCGAACCCCGTCTGGCCCGCCAAAAAATCAACTCAGTCTACCGTTAGGATTGAGAATCGTTTCAATTCCTTTGGCACCTGCCAATACAACAGCATCACACATGTTGTTGAATAGTCCAACTTGGACAACTCCTGCAACCAACAATATTTCTGTTTCCGAGCGAACTGGATCTGTAATTGTAGGTCCTGTGTGCGCATCAGCAATCATATTTCCATTATCTGTAATCACAGGTCCATCTCCTGCCATGCGAATATTTACTCGGCAATCTAGTAGCCTTGATAGTGCTCTTACAGTTGCTTCATGTGAGAACGGAGTAACTTCGATAGGCAGCGGGAAAGCACCTAGGTTTGCGACACGCTTCCTGTCATCTGCAACTATTACCATTGCAGCACTTTCTTGTGCGACAATTTTCTCCCTGAGTAATGCCGCTCCCCCGCCTTTAATCAGCTGGAAATTAGAATCGTATTCATCCGCTCCATCAATCACGATGTCAAGACCATCAATTTGTGAAAGTTCGACAAGTGGTATGCCGACTTCAATTGCCAGCTTTTCAGTGGCAAGACTTGTTGGTACTCCTATGATTTCAAGCCCCTCATCTGCCATTCGCCGACCTAATTCAATGACAGTATGCTTGACTGTCGAACCAGTTCCTAGACCCACTTTCATGCCGCTTTTAACAAACTTGCATGCTTCAATACCGGCCTCACGCTTGAGGGCTTCAACATCTGCCATGGTTGGTCCAAGAGCCAGAAGTCAATAAGTAATTTGAAGGCGAATGTCTGAAGTGCTTTGAGTTAATAACAGAAATATGGGGAGGCCAAGACTAGCGCTTTTCCTCGTTATTTTATTCTGTGCGATGTCATTTGGTCCATTGGTAAATGCAAATCCACCCTCTAGGCAAGTCGATGTCGTAGTTGGCTTGGGCCCTGATGGTATGTCCGACCAGTTTTTTGTTGAAGTTCCAGATGGTGAGATAGTCACGGATTTCAATGTTAAAATATTTGAGAAGCCTTGGCCAATCGATGATGTTGTAACTCTTGAAGGCAAAGCAGATTGGACAAATGGCTTCGCTATGGACGGTATAGACTACAATCTAACCGGATTACGAATTTTGCCAATGAGTCATGAATGGGATTTCGAAGGCTCAACACAAAGTTGGACTCTAGATACTAGTGGTGGTTGGGCGCACGGATATGATTCAACACTTGGCGCGACGGGTGGAGTGCACTCGGGAACTTCAGCCCTTTACACTTACAATGGAAATTATCCCAACAGCATGGGGGGAACTTATTGGGCTACTTCCCCAGTAATTGATTGCACATCTTGTTCAGGAACTTGGGATTTGAAATTTTGGCGTAAACTTGGTGTGGAATCATCATCATATGACCACGCATATGTTTCTGTGAAGACCACCAGTGGGGGCTGGGCCAATGTCTATTCCAATCCATATGGATCTACAAATGATGGATCATATACCCAACTCTCGTATGATGTAAGCACACATGTAACTGGAAATTCTGCATTTCAAATTAGATTTGGATTAGGTTCGACTGATGGTTCCGTAACCTATACTGGTTGGAATGTAGATGATATTATTCTTGAACCTAGAAGTAATACTGGTACAGGTACGGCGAATTGGACCAGTCATGCATTTGGGCCAGGTTCGAGCGGTGATATGGAAATGGTGCATGGCCTAATAGCGATTGATGCCACTGTACCTATGGGGTCGATAATGCGTTGGAATATTTTAGATGCTGCTGACGGTTCTCTTATTCCCGGTTTCATTGATCGAGAAGACTTCAGTGCTGATTTATCAATTATCGATGAAATAGCGCATCCAACCGTACAATTGAAGATTCAAATGGAATCAACTACCTATAGTCCAGTAATCCACTCGATTAAATTGGGTGGTGGAATAATCGAATCATTTACCCTAGACCCTTCAACCACTGGGTGGAGTGGATTTTCATCGCATAGTAATGGAATTGTCTCCGGTAGCGATATACTAAATTCACCCGAGTTGCGAACCGTTCACCCATTTAGTTCACTGGAACTAGATTGGTCTGGAAGTGGAAATGGTAACTTCGAAGCTTGTTTTGCACAATCTAGTTTGTGTTCTTCTTCTGGATGGAACACAATTCCTTCTAATGGTAAACTTGCAATGGATAATCCAAGTGTTTTACTAAATCTCCGTTGGAGTGGGAGTGGTTCGTATTCAATAGACCATTTAGAACTAGATTTGCACCGTCAATCATCACCATTAGATGCACGAATTGATGTTGGACTCGATGGGGTGAGTGAGTGGTCTTTCTCTTCTGATATGGCAGGAGCATGGGGCTTACAAGATCAATTTATAGATGGTAAACGCAGTGCTAATATCTCAATGGTTCCAAATGGTAATCAAATGGTTGAACTTCATTATCCAGTTCGTACAGGACTTACAGATGGTTCATTTGAATCAACGGCAAATATGATGTTTACAGTGACTCCTTTCGATGCACCAGTTGATGGTGTGGAGATTGGTTTTGGAATAGGGGGTAACTCAATTTTCTCTGAATCATTAGGCTTTATCTCTACACCCACTAGTATGACTCTTAGCGATAGCCAAATACAAGATTTATTGACTGCTATGGACTCGAGAGCGGCAGATTCCAATGTTGTTGGAGAATTGAATACCCACATAATAGAAATCACCGTTTCTTCAGCATCTGGCGGTAATCTCTTAATTTCAGGGCTATCAATTCCTTATCGCTATGACGCTCAAATAACTGGAGATGACTCATTGCCAATTATCGCAGCAGTGAATTCACACTTAGCACAAATCACTGCGAATAATGGTGTGAAGATAGTACCAATTCCAATAATCATGTCAAACCCTGGTCATTTGTCTATCTGGGATTATGGGATTAACACATTAGGAACTCCAGAACCGGTTTCCATCAGTATGGCTAACCAGACTGATACTTTGGTTGCCGGAAATGATTGGTATGAATTCACTAGTGTTTTCGACTTGGCTAGTATTGGGATCACTGATGCTTCTCAACAATTTGGTGACGAGGCATGGTCCTCGGTTTTCACATTGGGTGGTAGTGAATGGAGTCGCTCTGTTCACTGTGCCGTTACCACAAATACTTGTAATTCAGATCAAGGCATTATTGTCGAATCTTTCTCGCACAATTTCTCAGGTTCAGAAGTAGAATTTTTCCATCGAATTAGAATTTCTTCGATTTGGCCAGATGAAGAAGCAATGATTGCTTCAAGTTCAATCGATATGAACGGTCCAGCATCCCAGCCTGCTCAAATACGCTTTGGCTCTGGGTGGTCGATGGGTGTTGAGCAAGATGTCGATGTTGTAGATTGGCACCTTTCATTCTTGAACGGTGCAGAGTCAACTTGGGATGCACTGTATATTGACCCTGCCAATCCTGGAATTGTAGAAGTGGAATTAGCATTTGAGAATCTAGAAGATTCACCCCGTTCATCTTCCTTCACTGTTGGATTATACATGGATGGACTATTGATTGATACTACACAGGTATTGGATGATGGTGTTGCAACGCTAATGTTCACTCCTGATGCATTAGCTACTCAAGTAGACTTGGAAATTACAGTGACCGGGCTCTATGGCCAAAATGTAAATTGGAATACGCCAATGAATGCAACATTCCTAGTGGATTCACTATCTCCAATTCTCCTTTCAACAAATGTTGCTTCACTTGACCACAGAAGCAATCAGGCACCACTTGAACTAATTTTCGAAATAGGAGATAGACCAGTATTGCCTAGGCACTCCTTCCTTCATTTGCAATCCTCCTGGGAAGGCGATAGTACAGTTGTTCTAGACAAGCCAACCGACATGAACGGTTTCCAAGGGGAATATTCCAAGATACTCGATGTGAGTGAGGCTAATATTGGCGATACATTGGCAGGCTGGCTCGAAGTTTTCGACCCTGCCGGCCACGCAATGCCAGACTCCGGTAGTATTGAGAATCCACTATTCATCATTCAATTTGGCCCAGATGGGGCTCCTATCATCATGGATGACGGATTAGGATGGACTCATTCTGACCATTGGTTACATCCAGGTCAAAATTATAGTATGCAAATTCCAATTATGGATGCTAATGGATATGGCGACATCGAATCTGTAGAAATTGATATGGCCTCGAATACAAATGAAGATTTGAAAATAGAATGGTCTTCGACAAATGGCTGTTCATCTTCATTACCCGAGATTATAATTGAGGATTGTTTTATTGCGGGTGATGCATATCATTTCGATGCGATGTTCACATTGGAGGTTGTTATCTCATTCGCCTGGGATTTCAATCCGGATTCTTCAGTGGAGAGGCTGATTAGATTGACTGCTAGTGATGATTCAGGCCAATCGTATCGCAATGAACTGCAATCAATGTGGAGGTATTCTAGCGAGATGGAGGTTGACCTTTCCTCAGTAGGCTTCTCAGACTCTTCTGCATTTGTCGCTCCAGGTGAAACAAGTACCCTTTCGGCCGACATTATTTGGTCTAGGGGTGGTCAATTGGTCAAAACAATAGTCGATATCACCGCTATGATCGATGGCTCAGAGCAATATGGTCTCGCTTCCAATGGATCTGCTAACATGCAACTTATAGCACCTAATTCAACAGGTATCCATTCCATTACTCTAGATTTGGTAAACCTTCCATCTGGGGCAATCGACCGCACAGAAACTGACGACGTAGTAGCTTGGATGATAGTCGATGGAACTGCTCCAAGAGTTATTCAATTCCTTTCACCAGATCCGTTGGGCCTAGTTCAAGAAAGAGATTGGAAAGACCTTGTATTCGAGGTAATGGTCAACGAAAGTGAAGGTTTGGACATGAATTCATTGCGAATGCATTGGCTACTAGTACCTCATGGTATGGCAATTCCCGAACTCGCGCTATTGGGTGGCAATGCCAGCATGGAACTCATTGCAGGAACCGGTGCCGGATATTCCATTCCATTATCCTCAACTCTCGATGTAGATGCAATCATCCCAGAGATAAGCCGACATAACTCCTGGGACCTCTGGGTTTGGGTAGAAGGAAATGACCTCGCAGGCCAAGATATAGATTCGGCATTCAATAGCCGAACTTCACCTCTTGCTGTATTACAGTTGGCAAATCGGGAAGCTGACTTAAGGTTGGAATCAAGTGATATCGTGATTCTAAATAACTATCCAGGTCTGGGTGACACTATCTTGTTGAATATCACAGTCCACAATGACGGACAGGTTGATGGGACAACAAGTGTACGAGTTGAAGTTGTTGAAAATGGAGATGAACGCAGATTAATCGATATTGTAAACATAAATATTCCAGCGGCTGGGTCAATCTCATTTGAAGTGAAATGGGTTCCTGAATCTAAGGGAGCAGCCTGGGTCGAAGTCTCAACTCCTGATGGTATGTCGGAGAGAACACCAGCGATACAAATCGAAAAGGGTGACTCAACATTTGTTATCGAAGGATTGGATGGGGCAAGTAATACAATGCTTACCGGATTTGGTGTAATCGCATTCCTACTACTAGGCTTACTGGGCTATCTTGTTATGTCTGGGAAGAAGCCTAACAAGTCAGAATATGATGAGGATGAATACATTTGAACCTTACAATGGTTTGAAATGTGTTTGACCTCCACGGCATATTGGAGGATGCAGGAGGACTGCTGACAGACTTCGAGTCTGAGGAAAGTCCCCTCTCCACAGTGCAAGCGGTCGACACAAGTCGGGACACAGAAATGGGTCGGTCAATGGTGCAGAAACGAACGATATGTGGTGTGTACGATGAATCCGGAAGGACGAGATTACTACATTGTCGATGAGACGAGCAACCCCGCTGGAGCAAGTCCAAACAGTTCCGTTGATACGGCACGTGTAGGGACAGGTAGGACGCACAGTTGAATGCAGTCACCGAAAGGGAACAGAAAGGGGCTTACTCCCTGCATCCTCCACTATATTTCCACCTGTTTTTTGCAGTTTGAGCAACTTGCTACTCCACTAAATCGTGGAGCAACAGGAATATCACAATGACAGTATGGGCATCCATAGTTTATAGCATAGGATTTTTCTGACGAAGCTGCCATAATTACCATTGAATATAGCATACATGCTAAAGCACCCCAGTATCCATAGAATACCAAACTATAGACCAAGTGGCCAAGACTAGCACTCCCTTTCAAGCCTAATTCGAAAGGGTCTGATAATGTACAAACAAAGTGCCAGCTTATCATATATCCAACATAAACCATGATCCCAGACAAAATTCCATACATTGGTGTTCTCGCAAAAGATTTGCTATTTGAGTGAAGTTCCAAGGGAATAAGAAATGATGCAGCCATTGTAATAATAAACACAATATCTGCAACTATACTCCAAGTCCAAATACGCCATGCAAATTCAAAAGTGAACTGTCCTGGAATACCAATATTCGTTCCAATCACATTGGCAACAAGAATGAAAATAGACAATTGTGCAAGTGTTTCCCCATCTGAGATGTTAACATTGCGGAAAAAAAGTCCCATGGTTTGTGACACATGGTCGAGGATTTAAACACTGAGCCGTTTTATTCGAGTATTGCATCAACAGCGGTCATACTTTCATCGGTTAGGACAACCCCGTCGCCGAAATCAATGAATGGTGGTTTGCCTTTGATCTTGTTACGAATTACTTGATCTGCAGTCAAGCAAGCAGGAAGTAAGAATACACTTGTGAGGAATGCAAATCCAATTAACAGCATCATCAGGATGAAGAAATTGACAAGTCCAGGGAATGCTACGAAGAATCCAGCCCCAAGCCCAGCAACAGTTGTCGCTGTTGTTTCAAAGATAGTTTGTCCCGTTTTTTCAAGGGCATTTGACATGCCTATAGCAGTTTCACCTTCCTCTTGTATGCGATGCATCACGTGAATCGCATCATCAACTCCAATTCCGAAAACGATGGTTCCAATCATCGCGGTAAATATATTGACATTGACATCACCAGAACTCATCAACAGTGGTTGCCAAATGATAATCGTGGCTACGGGTATCATTGTATAGATTCCTAGGCGTGCTGATCTGAATACAAAACACAGCAAAATAGTTAGAACTAGAAGAGTTATGATGGTAGTATAACTTTGCGTATCATGAATCCCTTCATTGATATCTAGGCTAACTGGCAATCCTCCTGTTAGCGGAGATGCACGAATTCCCTGTTCTTCCATTGGCTCTGTTAGCATTGCATCGATATTGTCTCTCAACATACTTGCATTATCCAGATTCATATATGGTTGCGTGACATAGACTAGAGCTTTACTTCCAGCCTCATTTGTCAACATCCACTGAACTTCTTTCGATAAAGTGTCATATGCCACATTTACCATGTCTTTACGGAGGTGTTCACGACCCTTGCCATCAGCAGATGTAGCATCGAGCAAAATCCAAGTTGCGCATTCTAAACTATTGGATTCCCAACATTCGTCATGTAATAATCCCCAAAGCGTTCCATCATACAATGTAAGTCCAGTTGTTGGTTCGGTAATAACAACAGGTATCGCTTCTAAGAACGTAATCAGACTAGTAGTATTGGTATATGGTACTTCAGAAATCTTATTTTCTAGTGCATCCATCGCGTCTAATACTTCGAGAGAGCGAATTTTCTTATCTTGATCATTTACATGTTTAGATGCATCAAATATGAACAATGATGTTTGACCTCCTGAGAATGTATTGGAATACTCAACCATTGCTTCCATTGAATCGATATTATCTGGGGTTTGGTCAGAACCCGTAATTGGTTTGTTCATTTCATCAATATTCACAATTCCTGCAAATGTGATCGCTCCAGCAATCAATAGAACAACTCCAAAGTGTCTAACCGGTAATTTAGAAATCGAACCCCACATTGGAGGATTGGTTCTTTTGTTGAATTTTAATAGCCAAATTAAGACCGGGACCAAAATCATCGAGAACACGAGTGTCGCCATTATTCCAGCAACCAATGTCATACCAACCGATCTAATTGGAATTATTGGGACTATACTTGGTAGGATTAGTACAGAGAACCCAACCACAGTCGTTGCTGCAGAAATCAATACGGCAACCCCGGTAGTTCTTGACATTTCCATCACACAAGAGCGGTAGAATGTAGGGTCCCATAAATCTGGAACCTCGATAAGAGGCTGACCTTTACGCCTACGTCTCTCGTTTTCATCAACAGCAGTGTCTATTCTTTTACGCCGCACCTCTTCGATACGATTTACCATGTGTAGGGCATAATCTACCCCCAGTCCTATCAGTATAGGGAATGTTGCGATAATCATTGGCGTTAGTGTCATTTTCAGTAAAACCGACGCTCCAAAGGTTACAGCTAATGCCATGACAATAGGAGTTCCAGATATTATTACCACTTTCCATGAACGATGTAATAATGAGATAATTACTACAGTTAGGAATAGGGATATTGGCATCATGTCTAGGAGGTCAAGATAAATGGCATCTGAAACATCTTCTAGAATTTTAGATAATCCAGTTTGGGTCATAGTTGTGATTCTATATTCTCCCGGCCTATTTTCTTCTGAAATAACCTCGTCTATATGGGTGAAGAATTGGTTGTAGTTGTCCCAATGTTTAGTTTGATTTATTTGATTTGCAGAAATCATTCCCACCAATACAGCAGTAGTATCCCATATGCCATCTCCATTAGTATCCCTAACCAATGCGTCCAATGAACCATTGGATTGGTTTACAATTTCATCTATTCTCTCCTGCTCATCGGGAATAGCATACAGTCCACCATTACCTCCTGGTGCTTGTTGAATCGCATCACAATCAATTAGTTGTGCAGTTAACCTTTCACCAGGGTTTTCACACATGGCGTAATTGAATCTCCCATCGCTTGAATTTATTTCCTTAATAATCTGAGATATTGAAATTATCCAAAGAACTCCGTCATTTATCCCATGGTCTTCTTTATCCCAGTCTAAACCATTACTTTCAACACCAGGTGCCCGTTTCTCATCATCGCCTTCAATCCAAGATATTTCATGTAAAATATCGACATTAGTAATATTGAAATCATCCCCGTACACATTTGGATCATATGCATTTGGTGTTTTGATGTAGATGAATCCCACATCTGTGGACCATTCACTTCTAACCTCTAGTAAGAGATCGGTAGATTCAGCACCTTCGGGAAGGAATATCTCCACATCATCAACGATTTGATCTTGGAAATCAGTTCCAATATAACCTAGCCATGATGACAGTAAAACCAGTATTAGTAATGCGGTTTTAGGTTGGGCGAGTACCTGTGAATAGAACGAATCTAGACTTTCTTCCGTTTTCTTACGCACCAAGTGGGAGTACTCTGCAAATCGGCCAGTTGGCTCCCCCATGTTTGTTGGGGGTCATAACCAATCCATGAAGGCTATGCTAAGTCGGGCCTATTTCAGGCCAATCCGAATTCCTTCACCAATAGGTGGCGAAGGAAGTTTCGAGCGGATTGTAAAACCAATCCTGTAGCCATCATAGCCAATCCTAAAACACCAATCCAAATGGCTGTTAATCCAGGTCCTACGAGTGCGTCAACTGAGCTTGATATGCCATTTACTGCGTTCAATGCCATTGCAGCACCAGCAGCAAATAACCCGAATCCCGGTAGGCCGAGAACTAGAAGTGGCTTCTTCTGAGAAAGCGAAACCATGGCCCA
>Ga0308025_1000862_pt1 | contig 14734 bp, 12 predicted proteins | sample Neamet422_FD_201298 | JGI IMG/M metagenome (GOLD analysis project Ga0308025, IMG submission 201298) | Marine microbial communities from water near the shore, Antarctic Ocean - #422 | ecosystem: Environmental > Aquatic > Marine > Unclassified | place: Southern Ocean | collected 2014-10-03
GGATTACAGTTTTATGCTGCAGATGTTGGGAAGTTCTTAATTGCACATCCAGAATATCAAGATAAAATAAAGACGATCATTTTAGATCCTGCGAGAGCAGGAATTGCACCAAAAACCTTGCAAAAAATCATCAATTTAAATGCAGATAGAATGGTGTATGTTTCTTGTAACCCTGCAACACAAGCAAGAGATACAGAATTATTAAGAGAAGCTGGTTACGGAATTAAAAAAATTAGTTTGGTCGATCAATTTCCGCATACATCTCATATTGAGACAGTCGTTTTGTTTGAGAAGTGTTAAACTAACTCATAATTTTTCGAGAATTAAAGTTTATTCTTAAAAATGAGCCTATTTTAGCAAGAGAAAATAACAAATAGGTTCAATTCTTTACGAAAGGCAAAATTAAAAGCATACATAAGTAAACCTTTATCACATGAAAAAATTAACAGATTTCGAAATAAATAAAAGATTAGAAAATCTTGTAGATTGGGAGTATTATGATAATGCATTACATACCGATTTTGAGTTCGATAACTTTAAAGATTGTATGTCTGCAATGAATAGAATCGCATTTGAGTGTGAAGCTTTAAAGCATCACCCAGAATGGACAAATATCTACAACACCTTAGATATTAAATTAACGACACATGATGCGAATGGTGTTACAGCGTTAGATTTTGAATTGGCAGCAGCGATCAATATAATTGTTGAAGTTGAAGAGGAAGATTAATTTTATGAAAAAGATACTTGTATTAATTTTACTGACTATTCTCATTTTTTCTGCTTGTGAAAAAGATGATTTTTGTATTCAAAATCCGATTACACCAAATTTGGTACTCCGTTTTTATGATGCAAATGATAGAGAAACCTTAAAACCTGTAACCTCTTTTTATGTTTGGGCAGAGGGAAAAGACACTATTTTTAATAACATTAGTAAAGACTCTATTTACATTCCTTTAAATAGTTTATCGACAGAAACTATATATAATTTCTCAACAGATAACATCGTAAATCAGTTTACAATCAATTACACTCCAAAAGAAGAATATGTATCTCGTTCTTGCGGATTTAAAATAATATTTAATGAGGTAACTTTTACGTCTGATACTACTTGGATTACTGATTTTACTCCAGAAACACTTACAACTATAGACCATCAAACTACAGCGCATGTTCAAATATTTCATTAGTATTTTTTTCTTTTTTGCTGTTGTTGACGGATTTTCTCAAGAACAAAAGACAGTCGCTAACGAAACTGAAAAAGACTCTATTATTTACAAATCTCCTTATGGAATTCGTATTGGAATAGATATTAGCAAACCTATATTGTCTAATATTAATAGCGGTTATAGTGGTTTTGAAATTATTGGAGATTACAGAATTACGAAACGTTTTTTTGTGGCTGCAGAGTTAGGGTATGAAGAAAAGACATCGGATGAAGATTACACAAATTCCACTTCAAAAGGAAGTTATGTAAGACTTGGATTCAATTACAATGTTTATGAAAATTGGTTAGATATGAATAACGAAATTCTTCTAGGATATCGATATGGTTTTAGCCTTTTTGATCAAACTTTAAATAGTTTTACACCCAATGTAAATAATACTTATTTTCCTGCAAATAGTATTGATACACCGATAACAGCTTCTAATTTAAATGCACATTGGTCTGAATTTTTATTTGGATTTAAAGTAGAAACGTTTAAAAACTTTTTTGTCAGCGCTAGTGTTTCTTATAAAGTTTTAATGAGTGCAAAAGAACCAGACAACTTTAAGACATTATTCTCACCCGGTTTTAATAGAATCTTCGAAAGCAATACCGGTTTTGGCTTTAATTACACTATAAGTTACTTAATTCCCTTTAAGAAAAAGTAAAAAGCCCCTATTTGTTACTATTTTTCAGTAAATTTATACTTCGTTTTTTAAATCATAAATAATGAATAAAATACCTAGTGTAAATTTAGCCGACTTTTTATCTGACGATAAAAGTAAAAAGCAAAAATTTATTGATGAAATTGGACATGCTTATGAAAACATAGGTTTTGTGGCTTTAAAAGGTCATTTTTTAGATGAAAAATTAGTTGATAGTTTATATGCTGAAATTAAAAATTTCTTCGAGTTACCTACAGATATAAAAGAAAAATATGAGATCCCAGGAATTGGAGGTCAGAGAGGATATGTTTCTTTTGGGAAAGAATCTGCCAAAGGAAAAAAAGAAGGAGACTTAAAAGAGTTTTGGCATTTCGGCCAATATGTAGATGAAGACTCTAAATACGCAAAAGAATATCCTAAAAACGTGGATGTTGAAGAATTACCTAAGTTTAATGAAGTAGGTAAAGAAACCTATCAAATGCTAGAAAAAACAGCAAAATATGTGCTGCGTTCTTTAGCGCTACATTTAGGTTTAGAAGAAATGTATTTTGATAAATATATGAAAAACGGAAACAGTATTTTACGTCCGATTCATTACCCACCAATCAAAACAGAACCAAAAGGAGCAGAAAGAGCAGCAGCTCATGGAGATATTAATTTAATTACTTTGTTAATGGGCGCTCAAGGAAAAGGCTTGCAAGTTCAAAACAATAATGGAGATTGGATTGATGCCATGGCAGCACCAGATGAATTAATGATCAATGTAGGTGATATGCTTTCTAGACATAGTAACAATAAGTTAAAATCTACGATTCACAGAGTTACAAATCCGCCAAAAGAAATGTGGGGAACTTCACGTTATTCCATTCCGTTTTTTATGCATCCAGTATCTGACATGAAACTTGATGTATTAGAAAACTGTATTGATGAAAAGAACCCTAAACAATTTGAGGATATTACTGCTGGTGATTTTTTAAATGAACGTTTAAAAGAATTAGGACTTAAAAAGTAAAAGAGCCCATCCTAACCTTCCCAAAGGGAAGGAACGAGCAAGTTTGCGGTAAAATAAATATAAGAAACTCATTTAAGTATGAGTATTTTCCCCTTCGGGGAAATTAAAAGGGGCCAATATGGATTTTAAAGATCAATTAAAAAATTTATTTCCTGAGCATCAAGAAACTGCTGAGCCTGTCGTTGAAAAAACAACTATTTGGTTACAAGACGATCCAATAATTTGTAAGTACGAAAAGCGAAAAGGAAAACCAATTACCATTTTAGAAGGATATACAGGCGCCACTTCAGATTTTAAGATGCTTGCCAAAGAAATTAAAACAAAATTAAGTGTTGGTGGTAGCTTTAAAGACGATAAAATTATCATTCAAGGAGATTACAGAGACAAGATAATGTCTATGCTAAAAGTGAAAGGATTCAAAGTAAAAAGAGTTGGTGGTTAATTGCTTGTTATTTAGTACAATATAATAATTCGAAAAACGTTTTGTTAAGATTATGAGGGGCTCAACATTACATATTACAAATGGAGATATTACAACTAATTGTCTCAAAAAAATAAACTTCCCTGGAAGTTTCATTACATGGAGAGAGATGCTTTCTGAAGGAAAAACAACTTCAGATATAGGGAGTGAATCTTTTTGGAAAAATAGATTTGAGTTTCTTAAAACTTCTTATAACATCAGTAAAAAAACCTTTATAGATTATACCTTAAAAGAATACAGAAACCTCTGTAAAGAAAAAAAACAAGATGAAATTGTTTTGTGGTTTGAACAAGATTTGTTCTGTCAAATTAATATGCTTGCTGTAATTAGTTGGCTAAAACGCTATCGAAAAGGCTATCAAATTTCTTTGGTTTGTTCAGAAAAAGGTTCTCAAAAAGCGTTGGGTTTATCTCAATTAAGTTCAATGCAAATTCAACAACAGTATCAAAACAGAATTGAATTAAAGCAAGATGATATTGAATATGCAGATTATATTTGGCAATTGTATTGTTCTGATTCTCCATTAAGGTTAGAAACTGTGTATCAATTTAACACAATGTCTCCTTTTAAACATTTAGCAACCGCAATAGAAGCTCATTTACAACGTTTTCCATCCATTAAAAATGGGTTGAATAAAACTGAAAACACAATTCTAAGAACCGCTGAAAATCAATTAATTACTTCTAAAAATCAATTAATTTCTGAACTCATAAAGGAGGAGAAAACTTATGGTTTTGGAGAGGTACAATACGAACATCGTATTAAATCTTTAAATAAATTATTTACTTCTTTTAATCCCTTAAAATTGTCTAGTAAAGGGAAACAAGTACTCGAAAATCAAATCAATTTTTATGGTCAGATAAGAAATGATATTTCTTATCTTGGAGGTTCAAGAAAATACAGTTTTTTGTATCAAAATGAAACAAAAAAAATATTACAAATCACATCTTAAATGAGTATTAAACAATCTGAATTAATCTTAAATCCTGATGGAAGTATTTATCATCTAAATTTAAGACCAGAAAATATTGCTACAGATATTATTTTTGTTGGCGATCAAGATAGAGTAGATAAAATTTCTAAACATTTTGATTCTATAGAATTCACTACTCGAAAACGTGAATTTAAAACCACTACAGGAACTTATAAAAAGAAACGATTTTCAGTTATTTCGACAGGAATTGGTCCAGATAATATAGATATTGTTTTAAATGAATTAGATGCTTTGGTAAATATCGATTTAGAAACAAGACAGCCTAAAGAGAAATTAACAAAACTTAATATTGTTAGAATTGGTACTTCTGGTTCTTTACAGGCAGATATACCAGTAGATTCTTTTTTATTGAGTTCTCATGGGTTAGATTTAAATGGAATGCTTCACTCCTATCAAATTGATGAAATTTCAAATTTAGAAATAGAAAATGCTTTTGTAGCACATACAAATTGGAGTTCTAAAAAAGCACATCCATTAGTAATTTCAAATGCTAGTGATTTCGCTGAAAAGTTTATTTCAGAGAAAACATATACAGGAATTACAGCAACTGCTGGTGGTTTCTATGGACCTCAAGGAAGAGTTTTAAGATTGGCGATACAAGATGCTGGTTTAAATAACAAAATAGATAGTTTTCATTTTAATGGAAATAGAATTACGAATTTAGAAATGGAAACTTCTGCCATTTATGGGTTGTCTAAATTATTAGGTCATAACGCTTGTTCTATCAATGCAATTATTGCGAATAGAGCCAACGGGACTTTTAGTGAAAACCCTGGACAAGTTGTTGCAGATTTAATTGTGTATACATTAGAAAAATTAGCTGAGTAAATGACCAACCTAAAAGTTGGTGGTGTTCCAGAACATTTTAATTACCCTTGGTACATCACTCTAAAAAATAAGGAATACGACAAGCATAAAATTAATTTGCGTTGGCAAGATTTCCCTGGCGGAACAGGGCAAATGTGCAAGGCTTTAAGAAATGGTGATGTTGATATTGCAATTGTTTTAACAGAAGGTATTATCAAAGATATTGCTGATGGAAACCCTTCTAAAATATTGCAAACCTATGTGGAAACACCTTTAATTTGGGGAATTCATGTGGGTGCAAAATCAGTTTTTAAAAAAATAGAAGATTTAGAACACGCTACGATTGCGATTAGCAGACATGGTTCTGGTTCTCATTTAATGGCGATTGTAAATGCAAACAACCAAGGTTGGGATGTTTCTAAATTAAAGTTTAAAGTTGTTGATAATTTACAAGGCGGAATTGATGCACTTACCAATGGTGATGCAGATTATTTTATGTGGGAACATTTCACGACAAAACCTTTAGTAGATAACGGCACTTTTAGAATAATTGACGACTGCCCTACTCCTTGGCCATGTTTTGTTGTTGCTGTTAGAAATGAGGTTTTAGAAAATAACTTTGATGAAGTTAAAAAAGTTTTAGATATTATTAATACAGAAACTAAAGACTTTAAAAAAATCAATAATATTGATAAAACACTCGCCAACAGGTATGAACAGCAGATAGAAGACATACAAGAATGGTTAAAAATTACAGAATGGAATGATGGAAAACCAATTACCGAAAATTTAATTACCCACATTCAAAATAAAATGATACAGTTTAACGTTATTAATGAGAAGAAAAACTCAAGAGAATTCATAAAAAACATGTACATTTAAATCATAAAAGAAAAACCCATGAAAAAAACAGTATTTATTGTAGTTTGTATTTTAGGAATTATTTGTTTTTCATCTTGCAGAAGCACATCACAAGCGTGTGGTTTAGCTGATAATATAACTATTCAAACAACTTTACAGCAAGCTGATTTCTCATAAAAATCAATTTGTTTCTTAATTTCAAATTCAATGAATCCGCTTTTTAGTGGATTTTTTTTTGATTATAGATTCCTGACTACGCAGGAATGAAAGAATAATTACAAATCGTTACCATTCAATTGGCTTTGCTCCTATTTCTTTTAAAAACGTGTTTGTTTTAGAAAAGTGCTTACTTCCAAACCAACCTCTCCAAGCTCCTAAAGGTGATGGATGAGGAGCTAAAAAAATGGTATGTTCGCTACTATTAATAAGGGACATTTTACTTTCTGCAAATTTTCCCCAAAGTAAAAAAACAACATTCTTTTTTTTATCTGAAATTTCTTTAATGATTGCATCAGTAAAGGTTTCCCAACCTTTTTTTTGATGACTTCCTGCTTCATGAGCTCTTACCGTTAAAGTAGCATTCAGTAATAAAACCCCTTGTTTTGCCCATTTTTCTAAATTGCCACTTTCAGGAATTTCTTGATTTAAATCTGTCGCAATTTCTTTGAAAATGTTTTTTAATGATGGCGGATGCTTAATTCCGTCTTTTACAGAAAAACACAAACCATTCGCTTGACTTTCTCCGTGGTAAGGATCTTGACCAATAATAACCACTTTTAAATCTTCTAAAGAACAGAAGTCAAAAGCAGCAAATATGTCTGTTTCATTGGGATAACAGGTGTGATTTTTATAATCTGATTTCACAAAATCAGTTAATTTATTAAAGTATGATTTCTCAAATTGAGGTTGTAAAATATTTTTCCAACTATCAGCTATTTTTACATGCATAGTTTGTTATTTTTGTAACAATATCAAAGATACAATTTTGAGTAAAAACATATCAGAAAAAACATTACAAGATTTAGAGTTTTCCACTGTTTTACAACATGTTTCAGAACATTGTATTTCTGGTCTAGGAAAAGAAAACGTTCGAGAAATCAAACCAATACCTAGTAGAAAACAGCTGTTTATAGAGTTGCATTTGGTGAATGAATATTTGTCTTCATTTCAAAGTGAGAACAGGGTTCCAAATCATGATTATGACAATGTTACAGACAGTGTAAAGCGTTTGGCAATAGAAAATAGTTTCATAGAAACAACCGCTTTTCTAAAAATCGCAACTACTTCTCTAACGGTAAATGAATTAATTAAATTTTTTAAGAAATTTCAAATTCAGTTTCCTACTTTTTATGAACTTTCTCAAAAAATTGAATTTACTACGTATGTAGATGATGAAATTAAAAAAATTATTGATATTTCTGGTGAAGTAAAGAATAATGCTTCTCCGGTTTTAAAACAAATTAGAAGAGACATTAATAATATTCGTGGCAAAATTGGTGCAAGTTTTTCTAGCGCACTTTCAAAATCCATTGCTGCTGGTTATTTAGATGATATTAAAGAGACAGTCGTAGACAATCAGCGTGTTTTAGCAGTTTCTGCAATGCACAGAAGAAAAATTGCAGGTAGTTTATTAGGTTCCTCAAAATCTGGTAATATTGTATATATCGCGCCACAAGCAACACTCGCATATAGTAGAGAGTTTCAGAATTTGGTCTACGAAGAAAAACAAGAGGTTGTTAAAATATTAAGAACGCTAGCCGCAACAATTCGTCCTTTTACACCCCTTTTAGAAGAATATTTAGCCTTTTTAGTACATACAGATGTTATTGGTGCTAAAGCAAAATATGCACGAGAAATGAATGCTATTTTGCCTAAAATTACTAAAGAAAAAAGAATCTTTTTTAAAAATGCAGTGCATCCTATTTTATGGCGAAAAAATAATGCTCAGAAAATAGAAACTATTTCTCAATCAATAGAATTAAATGAGAAACAACAAATTATAGTAATTTCTGGTCCAAATGCTGGTGGAAAAAGTATCACTTTAAAAACCATTGGGTTATTGCAATTAATGTTGCAAAGTGGCGTCTTAATTCCTGTAGACGAGCGCAGTCAAACCTATATTTTTGATGCGATTTTAACAGATATTGGAGACAATCAATCTATAGAAAATCAATTAAGTACTTACAGTTACCGATTAAAAAACATGCGTAATTTTTTACGCATTTGTAATGAAAATACGTTGTTTTTAATTGATGAATTTGGTACAGGTTCAGACCCTGAATTGGGTGGTGCTTTGGCAGAAATTTTCTTAGAAGAATTTTATGAAAAGAAAGCGTTCGGAATTATTACAACCCACTACTCTAACTTAAAGGTATTGGCAAACGAATTAGAGAATGTGACCAATGCAAATATGCAGTTCGATGAACGTTCTTTAGAGCCTTTGTACAAATTATTTATTGGACAAGCTGGTAGTTCTTTTACGTTTGAAGTAGCACAGAAAAACGGAATTCCGTTTAGTATTATCAACAAAGCTAAAAAGCGAGTAGATACTGAAAAGGTGCGTTTAGACAGAACCATTTCTAAATTACAGAAAGAAAGAACCAAATTACAAAGAAACTCTGATAATCTAGAAAAACAGAAATCTAAGGGGCAAGAATATTTAGAAAACTTACAGGAAAAAGAAGATAAAATTCAGCTGAAACTAGCCGGTTTTCAAGAATTGTATGATAGCAACCAAAGAATGCTTTCTTTAGGAAGAAAAATTAACGAATTTCTAAATAAATATTTTCAAAATAATAACAAAAAAGAACTGAATACCAATTTTAATAAATGGGTTGTAGATGAAAAGGTAAGGTATGCAAAGAAAAACCCTATAGACCTAAAAACAAAATCTCAAAAAAACGAAGCTAAAATTGTTGAAAAGAAGCAGCAAAATGTGATTCAAAAAGTTGAAAAAGAGGTTTTAGAAAAAGTGATTGAAGTTAGAAAGGAGAAAAAGATTGAAGCTGCTAAAATTGCCAAGGAAAAATCTGAATACATTTATGGAGTCAATGATAGAGTGCGAATAATCGATTCTAATTCTGTTGGAACAATCGATAAAATTGAAAAGAAAAACGTCTTTATCAATTATGGTATATTTACGACCAAAGCCAAATTAGAACAATTAGAGTTGGTAGAAAAAGCTAAAAAATAAATTTTACGGCGTACTTATTTCCTGTTTTCTTAATTATAGTTAAATTCTGTTAAGAATATATTAAAGTGCTTTTTTTCTGAAACGTTTTATAATTACAGCCGTCTTTCTCATATATACATTTAACTTAATATATCTATTATGAGAAAATTAAAATCAATCATCACCATTTTAGCGATTAGTTTATCAACTATTTACGCTGTAAATGCAACCGAAGTAAATCCTTCAAAAACAAAAGAACTTAGAACAGAAATTGTATCAATTTTAGGAAGTAAGATTTCAATCGAACTAGATAAAGCAAGTACCGCTGAGATTTCTTTTATAATTAACAATCAAAATGAAATTGTTATTATTTCTGTAGATTCCAATATTAATAAATTAAAAGCTATCATCAAAAGTAAACTGAACTACAAGAAAGTTGATGTAAGAGGTACAAAAAAAGGAGAAATCTATAAAATACCTTTGACTATTAATATTAAATAAATTGAACAACTGATTGGTTCGTTGTTGCCCAATTTTAGTTTTAAACTAAGTTGGGTCTTTTTTATGGCATAAAAAAAACTCCTGAATTTCTTCAGGAGTTTTTTTTTAATAATTAAATGTATTGTTAAACGTTTTGCTTTTTAATTAAATTCAAAGCAGAACCTTCATTATACCATTTTATTTGACCTTCATTATAAGTGTGGTTTGCGATAATAGTATCTTTACTTCCATCAGCATGAACAACTTCTAAGGTTAATGGTTTACCTGGAGAAAATTCCTTTAAATCAATAAAGTTGAAAGTATCATCTTCTTGAATCAAATCATAATCAGCTTCATTTGCAAAAATTAAACCTAACATCCCTTGTTTTTTCAAGTTTGTTTCATGAATTCTAGCAAAAGATTTTACAATAACAGCGGCAACACCTAAATGACGAGGCTCCATAGCAGCATGTTCTCTAGAAGAACCTTCACCGTAATTATGGTCTCCAACGACAATCGTATTAATTCCCACAGCTTTGTACGCCCTCGCAGTTGCTGGTACAGCACCATACTCTCCATTTAACTGGCTTTTTACAAAGTTGGTATTCATGTTATACGCATTTACAGCTCCAATTAAGCAGTTGTTAGAAATATTATCTAAATGCCCTCTAAAACGCAACCAAGGTCCCGCCATAGAAATATGATCAGTTGTACATTTTCCATGTGCTTTTATTAATAATTTTACGCCAGATAAATCATTACCTAAAGGAGTAAAAGGGATTAATAACTCTAATCTTTCAGAATCTGGACTTACATTAATATCAACTCCACTTCCATCTTCTTGTGGTGCTAAATAACCATCATCTTTTACTTCAAAACCTTTTGGAGGTAATTCCCATCCAGTTGGTTCATCTAACATTACTTCTTCACCGTCTTTGTTGATTAATGTATCCGTAATCGGATTAAAATCTAATCTTCCTGCAATGGTAATTGCAGCAACCATTTCTGGTGATGCTACAAATGCGTGCGTATTAGGGTTACCATCTGCACGTTTTGCAAAGTTTCTATTAAATGAATGTATTATTGAATTCTTTGGTGCATTTTTCGGATCATCATAACGTGCCCATTGACCAATACATGGTCCACAAGCATTTGTAAAAATCTTCGCGTCTAAGTTTTCGAATACTTGTAAAACACCATCTCTAGCAGCAGTATAACGTACTTTTTCTGAACCAGGATTAATTCCGAATTCAGCTTTTATACCTAAACCTTTATCAATTACTTGTTGTGCGATTGATGCAGCTCTAGATAAATCTTCATAAGAAGAGTTGGTACATGAACCGATTAAACCCCAATCTACTTTTAATGGCCAATCGTTTTTATTCGCAATTGCAGTCATATCTGAACCTACTTTCGTAGACAAATCTGGTGTGAATGGTCCATTTATTAACGGACTTAATTCTGACAAGTTAATTTCAATAACTTGATCAAAGTATTGTTCTGGATTTGCATATACTTCAGCATCACCAGTTAAATATTCTTTTACTTCATTGGCAGCATCAGCGACATCACTTCTATCTGTAGCACGTAAATAACGTTCCATAGATTCATCATATCCAAAAGTAGAAGTTGTTGCTCCTATTTCTGCTCCCATATTACAAATTGTACCTTTTCCTGTACAAGACATTCCTGTTGCTCCTTCCCCAAAGTATTCTACGATAGCGCCTGTTCCTCCTTTTGCAGAAACAATACCTGCTACTTTTAAAATAACATCTTTTGGTGCAGTCCAACCCGAAAGTTTTCCTGTTAATTTAACACCAATTAATTTTGGAAATTTTAATTCCCAAGCCATACCTGCCATCACATCTACAGCATCAGCTCCACCAACTCCAATAGCAATCATACCTAATCCACCAGCATTTACTGTATGTGAATCTGTACCAATCATCATTCCTCCTGGAAATGCATAATTTTCTAAAACAACTTGATGTATAATTCCTGCTCCTGGTTTCCAAAAACCAATTCCGTATTTATTAGAAACTGATTCTAAAAAATTAAAAACCTCATTACTAACATTTAACGCGTCTTGTAAATCTGAAGTTGCGCCGTTTTTAGCTTGTATTAAATGATCACAGTGAACAGTTGTAGGTACTGCAACATTCTTCTTACCAGCTTGCATAAACTGTAACAAAGCCATTTGAGCAGTTGCATCTTGACAAGCGATTCTGTCTGGAGTAAAGTCTACATAGTCTTTTCCTCTAACAAATGCTTTTTCAGGGTTACCATTCCATAAATGAGAATATAAAATTTTCTCAGCCAACGTTAATGGTTTACCTGTAATTTCACGAGCAGCGTCTACACGTTCTGCCATAGAAGCGTAAACTTGCTTAATCATATCAATATCAAAAGCCATAATATCTATATTTTTTTTTGTGATTATATATAAGATATCTAATATACAAAATATATCATTATTTTTATTTTATAAACTTTTATTACTGATGGTTAAATGGAAATTATTGATTAAAAAAGACTGTTAACATAAGGATGATTATGGTTTTATTGCGCATAAAAAAAAGCCTGATTCTTAGAATCAGGCTTTTAATTTAAAAATAACTATTTTTTTTTAATTTTTAACTAGCTGCTTGCTAGAAGGTGCAAACTTAGTTAAGTTAATTCCTTTTACTGCTGCTTTATATTCAGACATCGTTGGAGTTCTTCCTAAAATAGTAGAGAGCACAACAACAGGTGTTGATGAAAGTAATGACTCTCCTTTTTTCTCATTACTATCTTTTACTACTCTTCCTTGAAAAAGACGTGTAGATGTTGCCATCACAGTATCTCCTGCCGACGCTTTTTCCTGATTCCCCATACAAAGGTTACAACCTGGACGCTCTAAATATAAAATATTCTCGTATCCTTTTCGTGCAGTATCTTTTGGAGCATTATCATCGAATTCGAAACCTGCGTACTTTGCTAAAACGTCCCAATCACCTTCCGCTTTCAATTCATCTACAATATTATAGGTAGGTGGTGCCACTACAAGTGGAGCTTTAAACTCAACCTTACCATGTTGCTCTTCAACATTTTTAAGCATTTGAGCCAAAATTTTCATATCCCCTTTGTGTACCATGCAAGAACCAACAAACCCAAGATCTACTTTTTTAATTCCTCCATAAAAAGACAAAGGTCTAATTGTATCATGAGTATAACGCTTAGAAACATCATCATTATTAACGTCTGGATCTGCAATCATTGGTTCTTCTACTAAATCAAGATCGATAACAACTTCAGCGTAATATTTAGCATTTGCATCCGGAGTTAAAGCAGGTTTTACACCCGATTTTATTTCTGAAATTCTATTATTTGCAATATCAATCAAACCTTGTAATACTTGTTTTTGATTGTCCATTCCCTTCTCAATCATGATTCGGATTCTCCCTTTTGCAATCTCTAGAGATTCAATCAAAGTATCATCCTCAGAAATACAGATAGAAGCTTTCGCTTTCATCTCTGCAGTCCAATCCGTAAAAGTAAATGCTTCATCAGCAGTAAGTGTTCCTAAGTGAACCTCAATGATTCTACCTTGAAATACGTTATCTCCACCAAAAGTCTTCAACATTTGAGATTGTGTAGCATGAACAACATCACGGAAATCCATATAACTTTCCATTTTCCCTTTGAAGGTGACCTTTACTGACTCTGGAATTGGCATAGACGCCTCACCTGTAGCAAGTGCAAGCGCAACGGTTCCTGAATCGGCACCAAAAGCAACACCTTTAGACATTCTTGTATGAGAATCTCCACCGATAATTATTGCCCAATCATCAATAGTTATATCATTTAAAACCTTGTGAATCACATCGGTCATCGGTTTGTAATTATTTTCAGGATCTCTAGCGGTAATCAAACCGAAATCGTTCATGAATTTCATCAATCTAGGAATATTTGCCTTCGATTTATCATCCCATACGGAAGCAGTATGACAACCCGATTGGTATGCACCATCTACAATTGGCGAAATAACTGTAGCAGCCATCATTTCCAATTCTTGAGAAGTCATCAAACCTGTTGTATCTTGTGAACCTATAATATTTACTTCTACACGAACATAAGATCCAGCAAGTAATGTTTTACCTGGTGTAGTACCAACGGCATTTTTATTAAATATTTTTTCTACAGCTGTAAGACCTTGGCCTTCATTAGAAACCTCTTTTGAGTTCGCATAAACAGATACAAATTCGATTCCTAGCGCTTTTGCAGCAAATGCCTGTAATTTTTTACCAAAAACAATAGCATATGATCCACCAGCTTTAATAAATTCTACTTTCTGAGGGGTTAAAGACGCGGAAATATCTCTTAACTCGTTATCCCCGTAATACAGCTTTTTTTCCTTAGTATTTACTGTAAGTACAGTTCCGGTAGCGACAGAATATGCTTGTTCAAGAATAGGTTCTCCTGCTTCATTTCTAATTGTATTACCGTCTGCATCTTGCTTTTTTACCCAATTTTGAAGATCAATTCCTATACCACCAGTAACTCCTACGGTTGTTAGAAAAATTGGTGAAATACCGTTTGTACCTGCAATAATCGGAGCGATATTGATAAAAGGAACATACGGGCTAGATTTTACACCCGTCCATAAAGCCACGTTGTTTACCCCAGACATTCTAGAAGAACCAACTCCCATTGTACCTTTGTCTGCAATTAGCATAACCCTTTTACCAGGATGTTCTTTTTGTAGTGCTAAAAGTTCGTTTTGCTGATCCTTATTGTGCTCAAATAAGCACTGACCATGAAGTTCTCTATCAGATCTTGAATGTGCATCACCCCCTGGAGAAAGTAAATCTGTAGAAATATCTCCTATTCCTGCAACAAAAGTAACAATTTCTATTTCCTCTGGAATGTCTGCTAACTTCGTGAAAAACTCTGCCTTGGCATAACTCTCTATTATTTCTTTAGCCGTTTCGTTGCCACTTTTAAATGCGTCCTCTAAACGATCTGTATCCGACTCATAAAGAAAGACTTGTGTCTTTAAGACAACTGCGGCTTGTT
>Ga0308025_1000864_pt1 | contig 14720 bp, 18 predicted proteins | sample Neamet422_FD_201298 | JGI IMG/M metagenome (GOLD analysis project Ga0308025, IMG submission 201298) | Marine microbial communities from water near the shore, Antarctic Ocean - #422 | ecosystem: Environmental > Aquatic > Marine > Unclassified | place: Southern Ocean | collected 2014-10-03
TTTGGATAATATATGTATGTGTTTTAATAACAATACATCTGTAGTCATTTATACATTAGATTGTGGTGCTATTTCATTGATGATGGGAAATATGACTACTGCAATAACAATGTCTACGATCTTCTCGGGTAGCATAGGAGACACGGTACAGTTTTAAATTCACGGGAATTAACCAAGAATAATTATATTTATTACATAGTAAATAACTATCATGGAACCCGCTCCTAAAGAAGTTCAGGTCCAGCTAAATACTCTTCCAAAATCATTCACAGCCAGTGAGATTGGAGACATGTATCGATGTTTAAAAACGGATGTTGATAAATTGAACAAGGCTCCTGGAATGACGAGTAGTAAACTCCGATCTATTCTGGGTCAAAAGCATAAGATTTTTCAATACAGTTATCCCGGTGTATTCATGAAGACAATCATGGGTGAATTGAACGAGGTAGCATTTTTAGACATGCTGGACACAAAGAGTCGTCTAGACTTTGGTGACATTGATCTCGACACTGCTAGAAACCGTGTTATAGATGGAGCAAAGGCAAATATCAAAAATAATCCAAAAGAGAACCGCCCCAAAAAGGTTCCTTCAAAGGGAACCGTTGTACAAGAGATTAAATTTTCTGCCAAGCCAGATGAACTGTAAACATTTGCAACCACAATAACATAATACCAATCATTTTATATTTCTACTACCATGTCTATTCATTTCCAAAAGCTCGTTCTCGGTGCACGAATGCCAGAGAGGTCTTATTCTACTGATGCTGGTTATGACTTGTTTTCTCATGAGCCATGTGTTATTCCTCCCGGTACCAATTATCTAGTAAAGACTGGTATTGCTGTAAGACTCCCCAAACCACCTATTCAGGGACTGAGTGTTTATGGTAGAATTGCCGAAAGATCTGGTCTTTCTCTTAAAAATATGATTAATATTGGAGGAGGAGTCATTGACACGAACTATACAGGCGACCTGGGTGTAATTCTATTCAACAATGGAGAAGACACTTTCAAGATTGCAAAGGGGGACAAGATTGCTCAATTGATTGTAGAAGTATGTATGACACCTGATGCCGAAGAAGTACACGACATTACAAGTACTGTTACTCCAAGGGGATCTGATGGATTTGGGTCTACCGGTTAACTATTTTATTGTATGAATCAATAATAAGTATAGAAGATGATTTGTTGTGGTCCTTCTTTAACTCTTTGATTGCTTCTTGAAATTTTTGATAGTTTTCAGTCTTGAAGATTCTTGAGTCTATCCGTGTTTTCAGTAGGTTTTCTAATTCTTCTTCGAGGCCAATAATTGAAAAAAACAATTTAAAAGCATTATCAGAAACAACATCATTGATTGCCTTGGAAAGTTGTTTCCTTGAACTGGACAATTGTATATATGTGTGATACCCCACATCCTTTGAACTCACCGCTGTCGATGTCGTAAATACTGAAAAATCTCTAAAAGAATCTGGAATTGTTATCTTTTTCCAGTCTCCATCTTTTTCTCCCCAATGGTAATCATCTGGTACCACGAATCCATCTTCAACTCCCATAACATCCTGTACCAATGGTACGAGATCTCTCGTGTCACCTCCACTTTTTGTCAATATCGAACAATGCGATGTATCTTGATGTCCACGTATTATCCCGACAATATCGTTTTTCTTCAAATATGAATCTGTTTCCTTCCTTCCATATACTTTTACACTCGACCCTCTAGGACTTGGACTTATACCTTCTTTTATTCCACTAAAATCGTTCCATCGAAGACCTCTATTGAAAAGAGTACCATTGGAAAGATCACGTCCATGATATTCCATCATACAATTGCTTTCCAAAAAACTAGAAGGATTGTATGTTGGTTCTATCCCACCATGATTAAACTGTATCCATGAATCATTTATTCTTCCGAAAATGGCAGATGGAAGATATGTCATTAATTCGTGGATTAGATTTCTATCGTCTGTTCTATCTAATTGTTTATCAACTTCGTCTTTGAATCCATTATTTGTTTGTTTATATGTACTAATGTCTTCATGATTTCCGTTTATAATAAACACTGTTTCAGGATTGGAAACTTTTAGTCTGAAACAAATATGGAGAATATCTAGACCAAACCCGCCTCTGTCAACAATGTCTCCAAGAAAGACAATATAGTGTCCTGGTGTTGTCTTTAGATCAATGTCAAGTATTCCACGGTGTACAAGATTGTCAAGTACTTCTGTAAAACTATGTATACTCGAATGAATGTCACCTATCGCAATAATGTCATCTCCTTCTTCAGTAAACAACTTGTGTGCAAATGATGTATCAAGTGTTGGTGCTTTCAATGACATATCGTATCCCTCTACCCTTCTGAAATTTCCTGATGTTTTACTTAGAGAACACCATGAACTATTTTTATAAGATTCCTTATAGAACCTTATAGCATCTCTAAATGGTGACATGAACCCATCTCCTTTCCCAAGAATAGTTGATGGTCCATAATCATATCTTTCGAGTTTTGATGCAACTCTTTGAATTTTTCTTGAAATAGTTGGCCATCTGTCTAATGGATTCTCAAGAATATTCCCAATGTCATCATTTACTCGAATGTCGTTTGCGTGACGACCAGTTTGTTTACGATGTACAGTAACTGTTGTCATTTTAGGTATGACATATATAAATATTTCATAATTTCACTCTAATTTATAACCATGTTATTTACTTATTGGTTCTAAGGGCATATTTATATAAGATTCGTAATATTAAATCTGATCGATCTTGTGTAATACTAAATGAAGTTTCTTGAATCTTTTCTGTATGTAATACAAATGATTTAATCATGATGCGTGCTCTATCGTTATCGAGTATGATTAAATTTTCAAGTTCCTGACTAAATTTATCTTGAAGATAGTCAAGTGTTATTCTCAACTCTCTGTTGCTTGAAACTTCACTCACGACTGCCAACATACTATTAAACAATGTTTCCATTTCATTTTCAAAGTTCTGAACTAGGTTTGTATTTTGAGATTGTATTTCTTGAAGTTCGATCCTATTTTTAAACATATTTTCTAAATTGGGATCAATTGTAATGACTTCTTGTATGGTAAATTCCACTCGTGTAATTGGATGTAAAAAGTCAGACGATTTATACATATTTAATGCTAATTGTTCTTTGTCAAAAAAACAGTTAGAATGTGTGTATCTATTTCTTTGTGGTATCTCGTAAAGGGGTTCCATTGAAATTAAACAATGATCTTCTTCATTATAATCACATGGTAGCTTACGTTGACTACGATGGAATTGTTTTTGGATTCTGTTTACAAACATATTTGTCACTACCGTAGCAACAATGTCTGCTTTTTTAAATTTAGAGATGCCTTTAATTTGAAAGTATTTAGATAATAAGATGGACGATTTAATAGTATGGGTTTCATACATTACATCATACAATACAGTTTTTTTAACATTTGATAAAACATACGGTTCGATTTTCGGAGAAATTTTACGGCGTTTCGTCATACACATACCATATAAATTTAAAATAAAACCAATAAAAAATGCGTTTAGTATATGACAAAAGTAATCAATTGTTAAATTAAGTAAATATGAATCCTCATGCCAGGACATACATATCAGGTGATTATACAACCAGAAACGACTATGATAGTGATTTTCCATGGTTTTGGGTTGATTTAGAAACAACTGGTCTGGAACCAGAAACAAATCTTATTTTGGAAATTGTCGTTGTTGTTACTGATAGAAATCTCAACGAGGTTGATTCAATGAGACTTGTTTTACACCATCCACATGCTATTCTTCTTGCAAGATCTAGTACATGGTGTAAGCGCAAATTTTGTTCAACTTCAAAGGGTGGAAATGGGTTATTCGATGCATGTCATTTCAGTTCTCTAAGTCACCATGAAGCAGAACACCGTTTATGGAATTTTTTCGATCATTACAGTAAGGATCCTTCTCGGAGAGACAACACTCATGGTATCACATCTAGTCAACCATTCTTTGAACGAACTCTTGGTGCAAATGGTACATTCATTGGTGGTGACATTCAACATGGACCTCATCGCTCCAATAGAAACCGTAGTAATTACAAGAAATGTATGTTGGCAGGGTCAACTGTATATTTTGACAGACTATTTCTTCTCAAGTATTTCCCATGTATGAAGGCGTTCTTTCATTATCGTCTTATTGATGTTTCAACACCTCTTGAAATGGTTCGTAGATGGAGACCCGATATTGCTGCGAAATTACCTCGTAGAACTGGTTCTCATCGTGCATATGACGACATTTTAGAATCAATCGGTCTGATGAAATTCTTTCGCGAGACCATGCTCACATGATTCATTATTTAATATAGGTCAGGTATAAAGGACTCATGAAGATGCCCACGGATTCAAAGAATATTAGTAAGACGATCAAAAGATGCATTGTATGTAGGAAAAAACTCAAAGTATTTGAAAAGAATCTATGTTCTTGCGGTAAAGATGTATGTATCAGTCATATGACCAAATCAAGGCATGATTGTGTTAAAGTTGTAAAGGTTAAACAACAAGAAAGGATAGTTGCTCTCAAAGTTGTAAAAATTTAAAAAAATCAGTTATTATTATTTATTATCGCCATTAAATGTGCATCCAATGGATTTCCTATCCCTGAGAATTTCGTTATCCGGATCTTAACAAGTCTCTTTGACCAGGTTGGATGTCTTCTATCATACCCCTGTAGATGATTTATACATGAAGCTATCCCAGAAACATATGTGATGTCATTCGCAGACCACTTGTCCCTGTTTTCACCATCATACAACCCATCTTCGTGAACTTCTCTACGATTGGTGTCTGAAAGACTCAATGAATCCGAAATGACAGCCAGTTTTTCTACATTCTCTACGCTTGAAACAGTAATCCTCCAAATATATTCATCGTATACTTGTTTCCCAATTAGATCCAGTCTATCTTTATCGAATGCCATCAGACGATTTACTATTTTACTCTTGTCAAAGTGGGAATCAATCAAGTGTTCAAACATTTTATCTGTATAAATCTCTGACCATAGATACGAAATGGAATCTCTGTTATTCTTGTTTGTAATACTATGTTTATATTTAAGCTTTTTTCTTGGTCTTCGTCTAAATACAGGTTCCTTGTTACCCTGGTATATGAATTGCAACTGTTGTACACCCTGTGTGATTGTACCAGAACACGCAGCAGATGCGAAAAATGTCGCCATTGGTGGTACATATGAATGCTTCTTCACCCTTGATGCCATCCTGTTGAATATCTTTTGCATTTCTGAAACCGACAGTCTATCAAAACTGACTATCGTAGAAAAATCCTGAATAGGGGCAAATAGCTTGTGTTTACTATTGCTTATAATAACAAACAATACTCTTGTATTAATTTCATCCTCTTTTACAAGCTGTCTTAAAAATTTAGACATTACCCTTAAAGACGTTGTCTCTGATAAAAATATTTCAAAATCATCAAGGATTACAACACCTTTATTCCCATATATACCAGCTTCTCGAATAACACCCTCTAGTTTTACAGGGGTTCGTGGTTTGTCGGCATATGTATGAACATTGTGAAATCCCATTCTTTCTGATATCATGGCTACCGACGTGGATTTCCCTGTTCCAGATTCTCCATGAACAAACAGACAAGAAGACTTTGTGTCGTTTGTGTCCACATCTTTAAACCATTTTTCAATCTGTTTGATAGAATCACTGTTCCCCAAGAATTCATTGGTGTTCCTGGGTTTAACAAGATCAGTCCATGTCTTATACTTATCATCAACTGGTTCTTCATTGATTCTTTTGGTAATTTTAATAGAAGAGTGCCAAGAAACGAGATTCATGATGAGAATGATACCTGATGATGATATTTAACACGAATGTTAATCGTATATATTATACAAAAGATCAAATATTATATTTTCAATAGAGTATATAAAATGTTACTATCATTGAACGGATTTCTGGACATTTTTGCTGCATACATTAATACAATTATGATTGCAAACTTCTTGGATTTGGGAACGGAAAATACGAGAAAATTTGCAGAACACCCCGCTGTAAAACTCCTTTTCCTATACACATTTGCATATTCGGTGATCCCAAGAAAGATGCCGTGTTTGATCGCAGTTGCACTCTTTTTCGTTATCGAAGTTCATAATTTTATCAGTGATGCAATCTCGACAATCAAAAACAACGAGGACGGGTAATATTTTGTTTGTTTGAATTATATAATAGAATGAGCGAACAATTTTTTGAGAACCTGGTAGAATTTCTCCCTAAACATGTTTCGCCAAGACCAAGTTACCTACACGCAACTATTGTTTTCGTTATTATTGGATTAATTTCATATTACCTAGGTGGTGGTATTAATATTGACATTAACAAGGATGATGTCGAGAGTGAAAATGATGTTCGTGTAAGTGAAGCAATCCGAATTGGTATTGCATTGATTGTTGCTTTATTGGTTGCTGACACTGCTTATTCTGTTTCTTGGAACCGACGTAACTTTAAAATAAACAAGAACCATAACGTATATAGGAAATGGTTCCCTAAACTGTATTAGACTCTTCTACTTCTTCGATTGAAACAAGATCTCCCTTAGATTCTTCCTTCCCTTCAAGTTCTGCTTCCTTGTTTAGTTGACGGATTACTTGCTTTGCCTGTCTATCCTTAAGGGCTACAAAGGTCTCATGAATCTCGTTCATTCTTGTCTCTTGGTAGTTTACATCTTCGATAGATGCTGCCTTTGGTGGAACAGGTACCCAAGCATTTGTGGGACACACATATACGTGGAAAAAGTCACATTCAGTACTGATCTTCTTGGCAGCATCATTTGCAGCATCAGCAGTAGGGAAACAACCAAATACTTTAATAGCACACTGTTTTGTAGAATCTTCAGGGTCGATGATTGAAAGAAGACAATAGGTCTGGTTTTTTACTTCAAATTCGTAATCCATCTGTTCTTTATTCCTCTCGGTAATATCCTCTTCAACATGAACCTTTCTTTCAGCTCCAGACATTATTAATAATCTTATAAATTATGTACATATTATATCCATCATTGTTTAAACGAACTCAACGTTATTAGAAAATATATTGTTTGTTTCTATAAACAAGAGAATGGCATCCCTACCATTCCCCGAAATCGACACAATTTCTGCACCATCAACTATTGCGGAACCAACTCTGATAAGTCAATCGGTTCCAGAAACACCGGCAATCGTACCTAACCTAGGTGTTGCACCCATACAACCTGTTGCCGTACCAAATGCACTCACACCAATAAATAGTCAATACCAACCTGTACCCGAATGGACATATAAAAAATTCCACATTACGGATATTTTTTACTCAAAGATTGGTATATCTTCGATAACATCTCTTCTGACCTTTTCAATATTGGCTACTATTAATCCACCATTTGTACAAGAAACAAGCGAAAATCCTATCGAAATAAATAAACCTAGTTTCCCAATATTGTATTGTATTTCACTAGTTATATTTGTCATGATGATGGTTGTGCCTGTTAGTGGAAAATTGTAGATTATTGTGCGTCAAGGAAATGTGTAGAAAAATATATAGTTAACTTAATACAAGAACCAAAAAATGACTTCTCCTCTTATAGATGCAAAATCTATATGTAGCGATAAAATTCTGGATGTCATGAATCATCCAATGTTTATGATTTTCCAGCTTCAACATGACCAAATCTCTGAAAAAGTGGACACTGAAAACAAACTACTGTATCATTTTAAACAGAGTATGGGGAAAATGAACCAGTGGAATTCTACAATTGTAAAAGATTTTTGCGAAAAACTAACTGTTAAATTCCCTGATCTTAAAAAGGGAGAATTTCTTATTAAAGAAATGATTACTCTGACATGTACTGTTTTAGACAGTGCTCATAAATCAGAAGGTCGGTATGTTTCTTCTTCTTTTGACTATAACGATGTCATCCATTCTTTTATCGTAGAATGTAGTAATATTTTTATTGAACATCCAGAATGGTTCTCTCATGGTCCCGATTCAACGGATTATCAAACATGCATGAATAATGCACGTATTGCAATGAGGAACGGAAACATTGTTCAAAATGTTGTAAGAAAGTATGTTAGCTTGTCTACTATTCCTGCATCTTCTGATGAATCGTCTGGTTCTGATTCAGAGTCTGATTCTTCTGATGATGAAAATATGGAGCCTATTCCCGGACCTGGTCTTTATCTTACTGGAGATAATGAAAATCAGGAATCTGAATCTGAATCTGAAGACGATCAAAATGTTTCAAAGGTTATAAATGTCCTAACAGGTGACATGGAAGAAAGAGACTTGACAGTTCCTACATTTTCCTCTAGAGTTTTGTCAAGAGACGATGAAGATGAAATCCCGAGTTCTGCTGCTGCATTAGACATTTCTAATATACCCGGAATGCCCGAAATGCCCGAAATGTCTCCAGTCGTTACCGATCAAACAAAAGCAAAACTTCTATTAGCTTCAATTATAAAGGCTGGACCTACAAAGAATGACGAATCTGGTTCGTCTGAGGGAGAATCTGAGTCATCTGATGGAGAATCTGAGTCATCTGATGGAGAATCTGGGTCGTCGGAGGGAGAATCTGGGTCGTCGGAGGGAGAATCTGGGTCGTCGGAGGGAGAATCTGGGTCGTCTGAGGGAGAATCTGGTTCGTCTGAGGGAGAAGATATCGAAGATGGTTCTTCAGAGTCTGAAGCTGGTTCAGATGTGGTTGAAATGAGTGTATGTGATTTGGAAGACGATGGTGTTGATTCTGACCTAATGGATTTTATATGCGAGAGTAGTTCTAGTTCGGATGAGTCTGGGTCTGGTTCTAGTTCGGATGAGTCTGGTTCTAGCTCTGATGAATCTGGTTCTAGTTCAGACGAGTCTGGGTCTGGTTCTAGTTCGGATGAGTCTGGGTCTGGTTCTAGTTCGGATGAGTCTGGGTCTGATGAGTCTAGTTCTAGCTCTGATGAATCTGGTTCTAGTTCGGATGAGTCTGGGTCTGATGAGTCTGGTTCTAGCTCTGGTGAGTCTGGGTCTAATGAGTCTGGTTCTAGCTCTGACGAGTCTGGGTCTGGTTCTAGCTCTGGTGAGTCTGGGTCTAATGAGTCTGGTTCTAGCTCTGACGAGTCTGGGTCTGGTTCTAGTTCGGATGAGTCTGGGTCTGAAAGCGAAGAATCTGGGTCTAGTTCGGATGAGTCTGGGTCTGAAAGCGAAGAATCTGAAAAAACACCATCTACAGATGGATCTGAAAAACGCCCTCGTAAAACTAAAAAACTAGGTGTTCGACCAGCATCTAGGAGAGGACCCTCCCCTCCCACTTCTTCATCTGTACCCCCTCAACTTCTCCAGCGCTTTGGAAATCTAGGAAATTAAAATGCTTGAATTCCTAATGCGTAAAATTGAAGAAGTTGTTTCAGAAAATGAATATTTAAATCTATTGTCTGAATTTAAAAGACTAGAAAAGGAAAAGAGGATGCAGGATTGGATTTTCATGGTAAAAGACGTCATTGGATTAGAAAAGTATAATAATATAAAAGAATTGTACATTCAAGAACATGTTCAAGAAGAAGAAATTAAAGAAAAGAGACACTGTGCTCCAGTAAAAAAGAATACCGTTATATTGTTTCAAAAAAACATTGGGGCATCGGATGTAGTTTCACCCAGTGTAGACGAGTTTATGGTACCGTATAATCATGTGTTATATGGATTAATTTAAATTTTAAAAATCATCTTTCAAATTGTGTCTTTGTTACATAATTTCCTGTTGCATTATCCAAGTATTGTATAAGTACCTTATCGTCCTTATACGACCATCTAAACTGAGAAGATGGTCCGAAAAAAATACTGGAATCATCTGAACTAAATGACAACCCTGTTGCATCTACAACACTTGTATTTATCGTTGTTCCAGATGTTGCACGAATACTTACTTCTGATGGCCCATATGTCAAGGTATTATTCAATGTTTTATCAGAATCAACGGCTTTCCATGTACAATTCCCTGTTGTAAGTGTTTCATCTACTGAATTTTCTATTTGTGAAACTTGCAATCTTTCATCAGTGACAGGATCATACAAGAAAACATATGAATTAATGGATGTGTCTCCGGTCAATTCCTTGTTTTTGATCTGTATAAAGTTTTTTGCCATTATATTTCCAGAACTGACTGTCCCAGCATTTGTTGTAATTTCTGTCTCAACCCCATTCTCTGGAAATGCCAATGGGAGTGAATCTTCCAATATAATGACAACAGAACCCTTTGCGAGTACTACACGTCTTCCTCCCAGTAGAAATGATTCTCCGAATCCATAGTTGCTTGAATTCACAACAAGAGATTCGTTTAATTTATCATATGTTAACGTTTCAACAGATTTATCAGACGATGTCACTGTAACTTCTTGACTGTCGTTTGCAAATCCGAATGGGAGATATATATTTCTATCTGAAGAAGAAACTGAAATATTATCACCATTTTTTGCTAACCTGGCATCTGTTCTGAAAGCTCGTCCATCAATGTCAACATTAACTCTAAGTAAATCACCAGATGTCCCGTTTTCTACTAGAAATTCTTTGAATTCCCTAGAGACATCGTCATTCATTGATGCAATGTCTATGACACCATTTTTTATTTTGTCATACATTTGTTTTTTGTCGTTTTCAAGTGTCAATGATTCCACAGAACCAGTAGTGATATTTTCAATTTTGATTCTGTGTTGAAACCCTACAGAAATTGAATATTTTTTGATTGATGTATTTTCTCTCATCAATACATCATCTACAGAAATATTGAATCTATCATCTGAAGAACCATCCCATGTCAATACCATATTCTGTTGACTGGTTCGTATGGCCCGAACATTCATCTTTATATATTATCACGTATATTTTTTTGTTGGAAATCGTATAGATGACGTTTGTTATTAATTTTTTTTTTTGATTTCTTAATATAAGAATGGTTTCTCTGTCTGCTAGATATTACTCTAGAGATTTTATCAATGAAAACGTAGATTTCTCTTACATAAATGTGTTAGAAACTGATTTCTATATTGTAAAGGGATTTAAATTTTTACTATCACATCTATTGTCATCATTGAAATTAAATATCATTCATTCTCGAGTATTGAGGAGATATGTGTCGCTCAGATGTGATAAGAACCAAAGAACAATCCAGCGTCTTCATACCATGATGAGAAGTGACGAATCTATTTTTTCATATGTTGACACTAAAAATGGAACAATGGTTTCCTATTTAGAACCAGAAAAGTTTATAGAGCATCTCATTCAAATAAATTCACATTGGGTTGGTTCTAATACTGTAATACAAAGAAATATTTCAAGAGACACTGGATTCTATAAAAAATTATTTAGGATTCAATTTCTTTTCAATCATATTAATGACATATATTCAGACAAGTATAATGTATTTCAGGCAGCATATATGGATACAACATATGCTTTGAGAGCTACTCTTTGTTTTGTAGTTCAGGCTGTTTCTACTATTGCATTGATGGAAAAGGTTGAAGTCGATGAAGACACTGGGTCACGAACCATGCTTGATATTATTCTCATTGTTGTTACAATTCTGTACATGTTCTTCAACCTACCATCCAATTATATAACTTCTAGTATGAGTCATAATTTTATCATGCTATATGTATTTTACAAAATGAAAAACTATCGTAGGATACCTTTTGTGATTATGGATTTACTCGTAAACACAATCATGGTTTCATTTATTCCTATTTTATCTGCAAAATTGCTAACAGGAACCACAAGTTCCCCCGATATAGTGTCTAGATCATTATCTGTTCTTTTCGTAACAGGTTTAGATGACGGTGCTGTTACAAAAAGCGAGTCGAATAGATTGTCAGAACCACAAGAACAATTTTTAAAACAGGCTGTAGAAGAAGTAGATTCTTTTTCAGATTGGAATGGATTATGGGTTGTTGCTTATTTACCATGGATAGAAAGCTTTCTTTTGTTGCTATCTGTAATATATGCATATTTCTTATTATTTTTCTAGACCCTTTATCGTATTTAAGATAGCTTCATAATTCCTTGGAACCCCCGATAATCGTGTAATACATCCATCATTATCTATGATTACATAGGGTATCATTTTTACATTTTGTTCGTAACAATACTTCATAATGTCGTTACGTATGTCATTGTCCATTGACACTACATTTAGTCTAATCTTGAACATTTCTATATTTTCAAATTCTTTTGACCATGTGTCAATCTTTTTTTGGAAGTGTGCACATGCTCTACACGAATCGGAAGTAAATAGAGTAACCTTTTTTGGACATGCATTTACAGATGCCAAATTTTGCCGCGTATTAACTGGTTTTAATGCCATGAAAAAAGAATTCGCGTATGGAAGAAGATAGAAATAAATAAATAAATATAGTTTCATACGTTTATTATATTGTCTGACTTATAAAATATTCTGGAATTTTAATACAATTTAAACACTTCTCGAAATACCATATGCCTTTTTAAGATGTTTTGCCATTCCGGCTGAAATCGGATGACAAGCACGTGCTTCCATGACAATGTCGTCCTTGATCTTGTGGTTCTTCAACTTCTTAACAATATAATCCAATGTTTCCGTACTCCCACCACAAATGGACATGACAATAATCTCTCTGTTGAATGTATATCTCTTCTGGTTACTGAAGAACCCACTGGTTCCAAAGTATGCTGCCATTAATGGTTTGGCAGTATGGAACCCACGTGTGATACTAACACTCTCTGACTTGAAATCTGTCATGACAGAATCGTATAATTCAATGTTTCCTGCCTGAATGAGATTCATGGCAATAAACTCTGGTGTAAAATACTTGAGGAGGTTCTCTGTGTCGATCTTCTTTGCAGTCTTGAACGCATCAACGGTACTTGTAAAGTATTCCATGACAGAATTTGTATACTTTACATCCCCCTTCTTGAAGGCATCAATATATACATCAGAAACAATGTTATACTTTTTGTTAGTAGAAAGTATAACCTTTTCAATACCCTCATCTCCTACAGAAAGAGCCAGTTGTGTAATATGGTGCATGTAGTGAAGAGCAATAGGAAGAGGAGTCTTTGATAGGATATTCTTGAATACCTTCTTATCGCCAGATCGAAGAACTTCAGAAATAACCTTGAAGATATGCTGTCCAGGGGAAATAACAGGTGTTTCGTCTTCAGATTCGTCAGACACTTCTTCAACCTTCTTGGATTTACGACTCTTTTTTTCCCTTTTCACTACAGGTTCTACAGTTTCAGGCTCGATAATAGGAGGTTCGACGACTGGTTTTTCCTCTTCCTTCTTTACTGTCTTCTCTTTTGTTTTTGCTTCCTTGACCTTCTTATCCTTTGATCTCTTTTTCACTGGTTTTACTGGCTCCGGTTCAGACTCAGAAGACTCAGACTCGGAAGATTCAGATTCAGAGCAAGATGTTTCTGAATCATCGGAAGAACCAGATGATTGAGTAGAACCATCAGTACTTGACTCGGATTCAGAACAAGATGTTTCGTCTTCCGAAGAAGATTCCTGTTCTATTGCCAATTGTTGGTGATATTGTGCTTGTTGTTGAGCATAATACTGAGGATGATACATGATGTATTGATGTCTCATAAATATATATTTTTTAAATTGTTTTGAACGCAACACGAATAAAACAAATCATTAACCATATCGTAAAAAATATTATAAAAATATACATGAATTCATATATAAGGGGGTATTTTAATTTTGGTGTATATATCATCTGTTGATTAGAAACTCTTCTTTTACTGATTCTCCCGGTTCTGTTTATGGTGATAAGTCCCATCGTCGTTGCGTTTATAGATATTATTATATCTGTGAATTGTGTATAAATACACTTTCACTTCTATGAACGATTGCACCAATCTGAAAGACGATAATCAGAGACTTGCATTAGAAAATTCATTGAAAGACAAGGAGATTTTGATCTTGACAGAAAAACTCAAAGAGTGTGCATATTACAAAGAATTGTGTAATTTGAAGTTCAATCGTGTAAAAAAGGGACTCGTTGGGATACGCGGAATTACACCACTAAAATAATTAAACTCTTTTAGTAAAGTATGGACGATTCTTGGATTTCAAAAATTGTAGACAATAAATTCAACATGTCGGGAAACTTGAAAATTTCAGAAGACGAGATGAAAAACATTGTAAACAATGTCATCAAAACAGACGAGTATAATCTCGAAGAGCATTCACTGCTTTCAAAGGGGTTTCACTCCCTAAGTAATCGTATTTCAGATGCAAGTTTTCCTTATATAGTAAAAGTTGTTAAGAATTGTATAACGGGTGTATATTATGTGGAATCGATGGTTACAATGGAAAGAGAGGATGCCATTGAAACCAATTATAGTGATTCACGTCTTGTACTATTCAACGACAAGACTAAGTTTCTACGCGAAACACTTGATGGTACTGTAATCCTCTATGGATGCAAGGATGTTTCTACTTAATTCATCCACATGAAGAGGTCGGATAGTTCGAATCCTGATTCAGCTATCGTCAATGAACCTTTTGCTAGAAGATCCTTGCCATCATGTTGTATACCATATAGATCAATAACATACACGAACAAACGAGCAATAAACTTAGGTTCTTTTACACTCTCACGCAACTTGGGTTCATTCATGAGTAATGCAAATTTACTCCATAATGCTG
>Ga0308025_1000867_pt1 | contig 14672 bp, 11 predicted proteins | sample Neamet422_FD_201298 | JGI IMG/M metagenome (GOLD analysis project Ga0308025, IMG submission 201298) | Marine microbial communities from water near the shore, Antarctic Ocean - #422 | ecosystem: Environmental > Aquatic > Marine > Unclassified | place: Southern Ocean | collected 2014-10-03
CGTAAGTTGTTCGCAAATGGTGTCATATTTTCCGATAACTTTTGAAAAACTTGCATACATTCATCTTGAAAAAATCCTCTCAATACTGTACACATTTGATCCAGGTTAGGTGAATTATTCAACGCTTCCACAAAAGTATGACATTGAAATATAATACTATTGTTCCATGAAATGATACCCATACAAACGAGTGCGGAAGAGAACATATCTATATTCATTCCTCTTTTTGTTGATATAGAAGGAGGTCTCCAACCATGTGTTGATCCTTTATCGTCTGAAACCAATGATGTAATAGACCCAAAGTCTCCAATGGAAAGTGTAGATGTATTCATAAATATATTATCAGGTTTGATATCAAGATGACAAACTCTCCCTATATTATGTAATATACTCAAGCCTTCGTATATGTTTTTACACATGCGAAGTCTGTCTATAACTCTTGGTGGTTCGTTCTCCTGGATATATGTTTCTAGATCTGGCCCCCTTGTCAATTCGATAGAATATGTTGAAGATACAGATATCGTTGTTGTAAGGTATGGTGATTTAGGTAGACCCAATTCAAGACTAAATCTATTAAATCTTTCTACACCTATACTGGGGGAATATTCAGTGGAACTATCGGAACTTGAACTATTGGAACGTGTGTATGTATTCTCCAACATTTGTTTAACTATATTCCCTCCTTCAAGTGTCTTATACACTCTGCTTTCTGCACCTTGTCCAGTCTCTTCCCATGTTTTTGAATTATGAGCCCTTTTTAGATCTTCATCGGTTAAAAATACTTCTTTTCTATTACCAAACAGTCTTCGTAATCTGTCTATATGTGTTGGATCCATATATGTAATTTAATGTCTATATATATTAAAAAAAAACCTTCACATGCCCTTGATTATCCCAATAACATATACTTCAGTTTGTTTTTAAAATATTTTATAACCTAATATAAGTAAGAAGACAATCGTCGTATGATTATCGATAAAAAAATAAAGGCGGCAACAATAGTTGTCGCAATTTTCATAGTTATATGGAAATATCAGACCTACAAAACTTCATTTGAACAATCCACCGACTTTATCACGAATTATCATGAAAATGTCACGGCGAAGTTCGAATTGGAGCAAGATACCATGATAGGAGAAACTAACTATGATAACATGATCGATGAAGTTGTAGAAGGACTTACTGATTTTGAAGATTCAATGTCAACAGTACCTACCCTAATCAACACGGTAACAGAAACTCTCGTGAAAAACAAGGAAGATCGTTTCAACACACGTATACTACCTATCATACAAAGATTCCGTGACGATAAACAGGTGGGACTAGCAGAACGAATCCCATTTATACTGGGGGAAATCTTCGATAAGGTAGACGAAGAATTTGAAGAACTATCTGGGTCTATCGTTTCATCAGATGATACCAAATCCATGATAGATTTTTACAATAAGATGACCTCTGACATGAAAATACGTTTCATGGATGAGATAAGCTCTAAATTCGAAAAAGATACGGATGAAAGGATTGAAAGGGTTGAAATCTTCTACTCTGCTGCTCTCACCGGATCCCTCACCATGTACCAAGACTTTATCGAAAACGCTAAAAAAATGGCGTTAAACTTCTCGGGAGCTGATCAGGCTGAAAATTATGTCAAAGCGACTGCCCAGTCAAGAATTTCAGAAGCAGTTGCAAACAATCTCAGGTATGATATGCTCACAGATTATGCAAAAGGTATAATGACAGATGACGATATGGGTGTATTCTTGAACGAATTCTTTGCATCAGCTACTGTAATACGGGAATTCATGCGTGAAGAACTCGTTTTCCGATCTGAAAATGGACACGTTCCTAGTATTTTGACAAATAGGGCTTCTCAATTATACCTGAACGCATTCGACACCATCTCATCCAACAAACTCATTTCTGATCCACAAAGGAGATCTCTAAATGTGTACTCAAAGGTTCTATATGACAATCTTATAGATTACTTTGCTACAACAAGTTCCGTTCAGACCTACACGTTCGAATCTCTCACTGGGTTCTCTGATTTGTACCTAAATTCCATTCTACCAAAAGTGTACACATATGTGTATGCCATGTTTGTGGAATTCAAGAATGTCCTAAAGAGATCTTTACTGGAAGGATCTCAGACATGTACCCTTCAATTCTTCGAAATGAGACGTGTTATCGACTTTGAATTCTTTTTTGCTGTATGCCAAGAACAGAATTTCGATCTTGTGGCGACAGAATCTGTGTACAGGGAATTGTATGATGAAGAATTGGCCACTGCCAGATCAAGAATGATCGGATATGCTCGTCTCCCCTATATCGTATACCTGTATGAAGACGCTATAGACTTCCTGGGTGTCTCTTCTGAACTCCTTTTCTTCACAGATGACACTCTTCGTCCTGTTATGGATGAAATCACAGAATCATTCCATGAAAAAATGGCATCATCAGTTACCGAATTCCTTGACCTCGGTATAGAAGATGTATATGAAGAAGAGAGTTCATCGTCATCGGCCATTGTAGAATCTACTTTCGAACTTTTCAAATCAAACATGGAGTTCATGAAAGCGTCACATCTGGTCAATGAAGTATCTTCCATTGTAAAATTGGAGATATCCCAGAAGGTAAAATTTGTGACGGACTTGATTCCTGATCTTATTGACGAATTCAAGGGGGAAGTTACCGAACCATTTAGCAATGAATGGATGGAGGCAACGAAGCAATCATTCCTTGTAGGTGATGACATCGACTTTGATGGGATGAAGAGATTTGCAGTCGAAGAGATGAACGTTGTCGGAAGAAATGTCACCGAAGACTATGTCAAAACTATCACAGATTATATCGATGAACAGATTCTGGGCATCAGTGTAACTCTCGGAGAAGTTTCGGCAGTTATTTCAGTTTCTATCAACGAATCTCCGATTAGCGACGACGATAAGGTTGTTGTTAATAACTCTCTTGTTAGTACAGTAGAAGATCTCGAGGGAACTATCTCATCTGTCAAGACATCACTCCTCGTGAACATCAATGATATCCTCCAAACAGCTATACGATCTCTAGACCAGGTAATGGATATAAATACACAAAACTTCTTCAATACAAGTATCCGGGAGGTTGTGGAAGTATTCCAGTCGTCTGTGGGAGAAGATTTCACTGGATTGTATTATTCTCATATCGATATAATGTCTTCTGCTTACAAAACTCTCGCCAACCAGGCCAAGACTATCTTTGAATCTAGAACAAGAAGAATTATCAATCTGGAAGTTGAATACAGAACACAGATAGAGGAAGAGACCGGGAAAATTCTATCTATTCTGAGCGATGAAATAGTTTCAGACTATGACATAATATCGTACACGGCTAGACGAACTATACTTGTCAATAACATGAGAGTCAAGGTCATAGAGGGGGTTCTTTCTCTTCGAATGCAAAGGAACGGTGCTATTAAACAGGAGGAGAGAGAATATGCCATAGAGACTGCTCAATTCAGAAACACATACAGCGAATTGTCAAAAGAACTTGTAGATAATTTCACGATGGCTTATTCTGCCATGATCACATCCACCTATGAAAAGGCTGCTGATGTTTTATCTATGGTAACATCTGTTCTTTCTGTATTAGAGGGAGATTTGAAACTATCATTGACTGAGTCTTATTCTGATTTAGTTGGACAGGTTGTATTTGCTGAGACAAATGATCTTCCCGTTATAGATATGCTTTCTATTTCTTACCCCCAGGGAATAATGGCCGTATCTGACAATCTTGAAGGAGACCTTCCATCGATCATGAATGAAAGCCTCATAATTACTGATCTGGAAACTATTGGTGGGTCTGAATTCTTAGATGGATCACAAGTGGCAACAACCTCTCTCCAAGTAAATGAGAGTTTGGATAACCTAGGAGCTTCTGGTGATGGAAGCATTGATCATACCCAAATTACTCTTTCTATGTCGGACTATGATGCATGGGAGACCACTCTTGTAGAAACTGCTATAGAGGATCTTGAGGTTGCAATGACACAAAGTCTGAAAGAAAACACGTGTCCCAATAAACCTATATGCAAGGATTTAAAGAATGGTGAGTGTGAAGATAAAGACCTTAGGTGTAGAGATGGGTATGTACTGGGGTTAAATTCCCATGGTATTCCATGTTGTTTATGGGATCCTGTTGCTGCTGGGTTCCCATTTGAGTCGGTTGGTCTAATGTTGTTAGAAGAGCTTGCTCTCATGTACTTCACCAGCCCAGACGCCGTGGGTCATGTAGCAAAACTAGCACGATATATGGCAAAGGGTGTTAGCAAAGTTGCATCTAAATCCGCAGGAAAGTTTTTAGCTGTGTCTGCAAAATTCTCCGGAAAAGCGTCTGGAGCATTCGCGAAAGTGGGAGGACGCATGGGTAAGAAGCTGGCTATAAAGACTGGTAGAAAGGCTGGGATGAAGTTGTCATCCAAAGTTCTATCCAAAACCTTGTCTAAAATTGTTTTCAAGGTGGGAGCTAAAATTGCTAGCAAGGTGGGTGTTAAGGTCGGAAAGGCAGTGGCAAGCGCGGCTTTGAAATCTCTCATAAAAATTGGATCTTCGGGACCAATTGGTGTCGCATTGGTGGTTTTCGACATTTTGAGTTTAGCTCTTGATTTATGGGATCCTGCAGGATACAATGATGCACAAGCTGCTGGCCAAATCGCATCAACACGTGACAGTATAGAGACATATTACAATGAGACTCTCAAGGCTGATGGAATTACTGCTCCTTTGATCCCAGACCCCATGTATAACGTAGACCCATCTAAACAAGGGGAACTTATAGAAGAACTCATGATGCAGTGGTTTTCCGACAAGGTTTTGGCACACACCAGTGCAAACGAGGAGAGATGGAAATACATGCCTATCAGCGAGTCTACTGCTGAACAGAACGCTGAAGTAGATCGTTTGACAGAATTCATCTTTACGGACCTCAATTTCATGGAGCAACTCACATGTAGAAACACGGAGAATACTTTCATGGTAAATGCCAGTAAGATTAATGGTCTTAACCCACTTCTACGAGGTACATCTTCGGACAAGGATTATGATCAGACAACTAACACACATCTGAAGATATGTGTCCTTAATGAAACTGGTGTGAATCTACACAATAGTTTCAGTAAGCAAAAGGTAGAATTCATCAATAAAATAGTTAAAGACCCATTGTACAGATGGTCTAAGATATCTGCCGAAGGAGGGTATGACATATACAGTGAAGTTACTATAAAAGAGTTACTGGTTGCGAATATTGAAAAGGCCAGAAGACAAGGAGAGATCGAAAAGGGAAAAACTCTAACTGTATCAGAACTCAGCGCCCCCCTTATAACCAAGTTCGGGTGGTCTCTGATAATTGTAGACGCCGAGGAGGAGTTTTGGAAGCAGTACACTTATTCACAGGAGGAAGGGACAGACCTCCCCGAAAGAAAAAACTTCGGAGATGCATGGGACTCGGATGAAGATGTACACAGACAGCACTATCTTAAAATTATAGAGGCTGTGATGGAAGAAAATATAGCAGAAATGGTTCCATGTGATGAGGATACTGGTAGATGTGAAGACATGGCATCTATAGAAATGATCAAGAAGAAGGATTCTGATTCTCCAACCTGGTATCCAGATTACAATGATCTATATGACGCATCTAAAGCGCTCGTAGACGATAATGTATTGGCTACACTACAAGAGAAGCTTGACAATGCAAAAGCAAATGAGGCAATTTTAGAAGTTTTGAACTCCGCAATGGATGAACAAGCCTCGGAAGAATTGGGTATTACTGTAGCACAAGCTAAAAATGATCGTATCAAAGAATCATTCAACGTCGATGGTAACATACAGGAAGCTGATTTTGCTGTAATGAAGGGTGGTTTCTCTAGAATGTCTCCTTTGTCGTCTATCAAGGAAACATGTGACGAAATGGGTTATGATGTTTCGTTTGACCAAGGTAAGGGTTTATGTAACTTCACACAGAGGTATTGTGATAGGTATGGTCTTACATACTTTTTCAATGAAGACGTAAACGTGTACGATTGTAAATTGGCTACTTCTCAGAAGGTGTTCGAATCTATTTTCGGTACAACAATCACGCGTTCGATAAAACGAGGAGCAAAAGCTCTCGGGACAGAGGGATCTCTGGGTGCCCTAGGTGCGGCAGGAGAAATGATAGATCTTGAGCTTGAGAAAAATATACCATCTCTGAGTATAATGGATGGTCTAGATGCCGTGGGGTTGGGTAGTAAGTATTCTATATGGTGATTCTAGACAAAATAATAATATTTATTAATAATATCACAGAAATAATGAAATTCTTTGGTGCTTTGCTTCCTGTGGCGTGTACAGCAATGTCTTTTCAAGATGATTACTTTTCTATTGATTTTTCTACGGATTTCTCTATGGATTTCTCTCTTGACTTCTCTTTGGATTTTTCTATGGGCTTTTCTATGGATTATGACTACGAATCGTTTCCGTATGATGATATGATATGGTCATCATATACCGACACGGAAACTGACTCCCCTGTATCCCCTACATTGCCTCGTTCTGAATATACCAACACGGATTTTCCCGAAATGGGTTATTATACATTTTCTCCAACACCATCTGGATATGCTGATACATCTTTCCCTTCATCATCTCCTTCATCATCTCCTTCATCATCTCCTTCGTCTGGATATGAAGAGTTTACATTTTCTCCTACACAAATGCACACATCTTCTCCCACGTCCGAGAAAACTGGTGATTTCGATACAAATTCTTTATTAAATTCTTTATCGTCGACTGGTGATTACATGAAACCAATGTATTATGTTGCATTGCCAATTATAGTTGTTTTGGCACAACTTGTTACATTATGATATATTTATTAATGTGTATAATTATTAAATGTGGATCATAAATGAGTCAAATAGGTTCATATATTACAAAAGACTTTTTGGGATCCGGCCAGTTCGGATCAGTGGTTTCTGCTACCAAGGAAGGAACCGATCAAATCTTTGCTATAAAAAGAATTTCAAAAGAGAGTATCGCTAGATCTTCTATGACTGATCAGGTAAAAAAAGAAATATCGATTATGAAAAGTCTAAAACATCCTTATATAGTGAGAACATATGATGTTCTTATGTCTCCTAAATACGTATTCATATGTATGGAGAATGTTACAGGGGGGGAATTGCACAGTAAGATATCACAAGGGAAGTTGGATGACTATACTTCTTCTAGATATACGAGACAGTTGTGTGAAGCATTGAAGTATTGTCACGACCAGCGTATTTGTCACAGGGATATTAAACCACAGAATATTCTACTGGACGGTGATAACAATGTCAAATTGGTTGATTTTGGTTTTGCATCTGTTATGGAATATGAAAATATACAATCGTCTTATGGAAGGTTTGATATTCAAAATCACGCAATGAGTTCCGTGGAAACTTCTAGGCCTACGAACCTCACTTTAAGATCTTATTCTATCAGGAGTAAAGCTATGCATACCTACTGTGGGACAGAACAATTCATGGCCCCTGAAATATCATCTAGAGATGAATACTATGGAGATAAGGTAGATATGTGGGCAGTAGGTATGGTTGTTCATTTCATGTTATTGGGAAGGTTGCCAGATCAAGAAAAATATGATGTAAGATCTGTCCCCAGGTTCCTAAGACGTTTGAATAGTCTTACACCGAATGCAATGAATGTGTTACATATGCTTCTAACGGTTGACCCAGATAAACGAGGATCCGCAGGAGATATTCTTGCCAGTCCATGGTGTCAAAGTGAAAACACAGATAGTTCAGAAGAAGAAATAGATGCTAAGGGTCGAATGATATCTGATGCATTTGAAGATGATTGTGAAGAGTACACCTTTAATAAAACTATCCCCAAGGAAATATATAGTCCGGGAACTTTAATGAATCATGTTAGACTGATATTGGATGATTCTAATTTGAAAACTAGGGTTAAAGGTGATAATATAGCATTTTCTATGTTAACACCAGGAGGTGTTTCTATTCTGTGTATGGAAGTATCCGAGAGTAAATCGTGTATATGCGTAAATGATATTAACATCTACTGTATGAATAAATTAAAGATCATGTTTAAGTTGTAGACAAATCACTTACTATTCTTCATGAAGTTGGCAATCATACCAGTGTCCATCTTCTCCTCAACCTTCTTATCTACAGTATTCTTCCTCTTTACAGTTGTTTTAATATTCAAATCCTGATCCAAATTATATATTTTACCACCCAATGTCTTATAATACGCCTTCCTCTTCTTATACTGGTTTCTGAAAACATACTGTGTATCTACGAAATCTACAACCAATGGTGTTTTCTTTTCATCGTGTATACGGAGTATCCTCCCAACACACTGGACGACGTCACTTCTAGGTGTTGTAAACACTATAGTGTCTAGAGACGGTACATCAACTCCTTCGCTACAAAATGCATATGTTGCAAATATAACTGCTTTCTTTTCGGCAATTTTCAACCCTTCTTCTTTAACACCTCCTACCATGAAACCATAGTCTGAAAACCCCTTACCGTCCAAAATGTCTGTAATAGAAATGATATGTTCTCGTCTGTCACTGAGAACTATGATATGTCTTCCCTCTTTAACCATATCCAATATACATTTCACTATACATAGTGTACGTGGTATAGAATCCTTGTCTTTTCCTAGATCTGTGATCATTCTTGCCATGTTTACAGATTTTTTCCCAAATCTCATTATTTCATGTACCCTAGATGGTCCATTTGTTATCCATACTGTATTCACAGATAGTTCTTGTGTGTCATCCTTCCTCGTTACAACCGAAGAAACTTCTCCTATAGCATTAAATAAATATGGTGTATACCCATCCTTCCTGTAAGGTGTTGCTGAAAGTCCAAGCCTATACTTTGTACCAGTAATTTTCACACACTTTGACAATTCCTTAGCACATACATGATGAGCTTCATCTACTATCATTAATCCAAATGAATCAAATACATTTTCCCCATAATTCCTCTTACATACCGATTGCATAAGCGCAACAACATGTGTACGGTTTTCAACGTCAAAAGTATTCTGGCGTATAGTTCCGACAGAAGCTCCGTCTACAAATTGTGTTATCCTATCTTTCCATTGTGCTGCAAGAGCAGACGTGTGGACCAGGATAAGTGTTTTTAAGCCTAGTCTACATGATATCATATTAGCACATGTGGTTTTTCCGAATCCACAATATAAATTCATAGTAGCCCCTTCATCATCCATTAATACTTTCATTGTTTCATCCACTACTGGTATTTGCTGCTCCCTTAGTGATCCCTTAAAAGAAACATCTATCCTTTCTCCTCCAAGACGCCTGTCTTCAGATAATAGATTGTTGTCGTTTATATATTTAATCCCATATTGTCTAGGAACTATATAACTACCAGGGAGCTCCGTGTAACACACAAGAGGTTCTCTTTTTCCGAATGTATTTTCCCGTTCATCCTTAATGACCAGATCCCCGATGACCCTATCATGGTCAATCATAGATTTAGGTATCCTCACCCTCCTATGTATTACACATTTTTCAGAAGCCATTATATTAATTAATTATGTGATATAAATTAATCCCATGTGGTTATTTTAAAAATTCCAGAAACATTCTCTCCACATTCATCTTCAAATCTCCATATAGATTCTTTGACACGTTGCATATCAAAAGTGTTCCCGCTCCTTATCTTTTCGTATTTCTGCATCTGATAATTTATCAATACAAGATCAAATGGAAAATATTCTTCTAAATCTTCTACGAATCTTTTCAGTATCGGGGCACTCCTATGAAACCACCCCCTATCTCTAGGTATATCATGTATCTTTATAGGTGCCCCTTCCATATTGATATATTGTTGGACCAAATGGGTGTGTTCCAAATTGGCAACCTCCATCTGCAACTGTACTTGATCACGGTATGCTTTGCTTACACTTACAAACTTATCCTTGAAGCATGTCTTTATCTCAACATTTATACCGGTTGATGTACATGCATCCAGAGATGCTGCAACAAAATCATGTTCTTCATGTGGAATAATTGAAAGATCGTGATATACTGTTACACCTGGGTACCTCTCCCTGTACTTTTCCACAACCTTGTCTTCGTTTTCTGTACCTATTCTGGTATATTCTGTTGAAAATGAAGGTGATCCTCCAGATTTCTTCCTGTCCATTAAACTTTTCGCACCCTTACCCTGTGCCAGTACTGTGGAAACCTCCGACGCGGTAACTCTTTTACACCGGTAACTAAACCATTCTGGACTTCTTTGCTGTATTTTAGGAAACTGTAGTATCCTTTTGACACTTGGGTGATGGTCTTCCAGGTCCATGTCCATGATGACTGCTGGGTGTGGTATAGTACACCCATATACAATATAAAATTTTTGTTGTGGTAAATTTATAGATATTATTTTAATGATACTATAATAACAAGTACCGTTGAATGAACGTCCCGAGAAGACCTGGTATCGAAATAAGACCACCTGATAGAGCCAACAAAAACGAAAACACTCTGGAAAGAGACGGACGTACTGAAGTCCCAACACCTGTTTCTCTCCGTCAACCAGGTCCGACAAAACAAATGGAATTCACTCTGTACACAAACGTGGGGAAGTGTCAATATTCATGCGAAATTGTTGATATCATCAAGAAGAAGGGGTTGGAATTTGAACATTTGGATGTTTCCAAGATGTCTGCTCTACCTCCATGGCTAAAGGGAACCCCGATCATAATCCACGATGGAAAAGGATATTGTGGAGATTCTGCCTTTACATTTATAAATTGTCTATCTGAATCTATTGTCCAAGAAGCTGAAGAGAAACAAAAAGAGGTTGTCCCTACTATCAAATCTCCCGATGATAATGTTGGGTGTGGGATTGCACAGGCATTCGCTCCACCCAAAGAGGTAGTAGATGATGAAAAATATACGGCGTCGACGGATGATTTGATGAAAAGGGTTATGGCTGGTAGGCGTTAATTTTGCGGATTAATCGTATACCTTAAAATGTTTGATTGTGTTAAACTGATTTATAAAATATAATATGGAAGTTCCTTACGATGAAGATCCTATATACCTACCTACATCTCCTACAGGTGAAGATTTTCACGGGTTGACATACGACACCGAAGCTCCTATTATTGTCGATGACCAGTTGGATGATATCGAACAGTATATTAAATCAGAAAAAGAAAATGTTTCAGCAACAGAATATGATCCAGATAATACTGACCATAATAGTGAAAACATGAGTTATTATGGAGGAGAATATGATTCCGACTCCGGATCCGGATCCGACACAGGATCTGACACAGGATCTGACACTGACTCCGACACTGACTCCGACTCCGACACTGACTCCGACACTGAATCAGAAGCTGAAGTTGAGATGGACGGGTCTGTGACATCTATTGGCAATAATATGGCATCTGAACCTGGTCAGGATTTTGAATATGGACATGTCTTGGAAGCTGGATCCAGTAGAAACGCCAATCGTGAATTCGAAGGATATGACGAAGACATCGGAGGAGAATCTATCGATTCAGCATCCGTTTTGGCTGCCGGTATGGTTGGATGTTCAATGTTTCCATATAAAAGAAAGGGGCTAGCCTTGGTTGCACTTGCGTCTATAGGAATTTTATCAGTTGTTATTTATATTTTATGGAAAAAAATCAAGGAAATGAAAAAGAGTATGAAGGATCTCGAAAAAAACCAGGACATGGGGCTCAGTGATAAAGACGTTAGGTTCATTACCACCCAGGTCCTTGAAGATTTTTTAAGTAGAGAAACGTCTACATCTACAGAAGATGTTGAGCCCGAATCCGAACAGGAATCTAACCCAGTGGTTGAATCTTCTCCAGTGGTTGAACCAGTAGTCGAACCAGTTTCTTCTCCAATGGTTGAACCAATGGTTGAACCTGAGAAAATTTCTGACCCAGTGGTTGAACCAATGGTTGAACCTGAGAAAATTTCTGACCCAGTGGTTGAGCCTTTGATGGCTATAATGGAAGAAGAATCATCGATTATATATGGACAGGTATTGTCTCCTATTATAGAAGAACCTATTATAGAAGAACCTATTATAGAAGAACCTATTATAGAAGAACCTATTATAGAAAAGAGTGATGACATCGACAAATACACTGTTGAAGATCTGGTAACAGAATTAGAGACTGGGGTTGAAGAGGAAGTTGTAAAGGTGCCACGTAAGAGAGGTAGACCTAAAAAGGTGGTTTAAATTTTTAAAATAATTATTATCAATCGTCTCTATATTCAGGTGTCATAGTTGTATTTAATGCAACAAATTGGCAGAATTGTGGATATGTACATTTGTCCAACATTTGTCTATTACTATCCGAAATATAATTATTCATTGCGTTCCATAAATCTGATAGATGATACTCGTTAAAATCCATCCACTCTTCTGGTGTCATATCTTGTTTTCTAAAATATTCTGATTGTACTAGAGGGTTTAATTTTGGGATTTCACCTCTCTTTGTTGTTTGGGATTTATCGGTGATTGCAGTGTCGTCCATGGTTTCTCTTGATAATTAAATTGGGATATTAAAAGCTACCATCATATTACGAGTTATCGGCAATAAAACGATCAATCTCGGCGCTTGCCTGGGCGGCCAGGGAAGATGCGGAGGGTTCATGCACAGGGTAATCTACAACAGTTGCCGATGATTTCCCGATTTGTTCACGGAGTTTAGCAGCAGCCTCTGTTACACGTGCTTCAAAATCTTCAGAAGCAGGGGCCGAAGACTCTTCAAGAGATTCGCGAAGATTGCTAGAAGCTTCGGCGATTCTCGTATTGAAACTAGAATCAGAGGAGGGACTTACCATTCCCCATACAATAGGTATGGTGAGGATGACACTCAGGGCAGCCATGGCGTATAATCCCTGTGTCTTCCATGCGGGGACCTCCTCACCTTCGACAAGATTTGCAAGGTTCAATTGGTACCACACAGCGGTAGCGATTATGGAGGCAATCAGCACAGATCCGTTAACCTTCATGTTTTCCCCTTTAATGAAAGATTGCATCATATTCTACCTAGTATTGTTTTATGTACACACAATACAAAAAAAAAGCTGTAAATTGTAACTTGAAAAAGTTATTCGGTCATGTACTGGTATTAATAATATACCAAATATACAAATAGGATCAAACATGGCTCTCGAGAACAATATTAAAACGTTTGTAGAACTTGATGATGAACTCAAACGTGTAGCAGAGGAGGTAAAGGTTCTTAAAACCAACAAAGAAGCCCTGGCAGAGGATATTTCAACCCAGATGATTAAGCATCATATAGAAGAGTTAGACTGTAAGGACCATACCAAGGTCAAGGTGTATACTAAGAAATCTAGCCCTAGTGTGTTTACTAAACCAAATGTTATCCAGTGTGCCCTCACACTTTTTGGAAGTGAAAAGACAGATGCACTGGTTGATCTCCTGGAGCAAAAGAAGGTTACAAAGGAGACCGTTTGTATTAAGAGAATGGCATCTACCCGTAAGAGAAGTGAAAAGAGTTAGAAATGTATTTTTTATTTTATATTCATGGAATAGTGTTACCCATGAAATATGTCTACACGTGGAATCATCTGAAACTTTTTGCCGAAATGTGTAGTCAAAGAGACGATGAAGATAATATAACACAAAATTGGGTAACTATACTGGAGGAACATCATTCTAGTACGTACCCATTTACATTATGGCCACTTACATTCAAACAGAGTGCTGTATTAGCATCTCCTTCTCTTGTTAGCCCTAAATTCATAAATATACATGAAAGGTTAAACCTTAAAATTTACGCTTCAAATGACATCCTGGTAGTATGTTTCCAGACAGACACTGGTGAAATATATTCATTAGACTCTAAAAAGGTAATAAGCCGGGTTAAGAAGAAAATTATGATAGCACTGATGTACCATAGAGGTGATCGTTCGAATGTGGATCTCACAACAATAATTTTTGTGGGGTATGGTGAGAATGCTATACTTGCAATCCTTATGTCGTTGGACATTGGGAGAGAATTGAAAAAAGAAGCAGAATTTATGGAGGACGGGGATGTTATAAATGTTGACTGTGTAACATTTTCTTCTCCTAGTATCCAAGAGGACATCTGGAATAATTTTATACATACCGTAGAAAAAAGCATAAATGTTATACATTTTAGAGACTATAAGCCACGCTTCCCAATGACATCCATTGTAGTTGGTGGTTATGGCGACAAGAGTAAGAATAAAGCACATTCTACCCCCTCTTTAAAGAATATATTGACAAAAAATAAGAACCAGAAGATAGATATGTCTGTATATATAGATGCAATACACAGTAAAATTAAAATGGAATAATTAAAATTTTAAACAACAACGTTATATCTCAGAAAATAAATATATTGCCAATACATAATCGCAATATAGTTCACTTGAATTATGGCAGCAACTATTGTAGACGTGTCCACATACGGTGACTCAAAGGGAAGAGATATTTATGGAAGAAATACCTTTTCTTCCGTGAAAGGTGACACTGTTACCCCTAATTCACTTACCCAGGGATTTTACGGTATTCCTTCCGCTGGTACTACTGAATATGAACTTATGCGTCTAACAGTTTCCGAAGGAGCTGTAGA
>Ga0308025_1000868_pt1 | contig 14670 bp, 10 predicted proteins | sample Neamet422_FD_201298 | JGI IMG/M metagenome (GOLD analysis project Ga0308025, IMG submission 201298) | Marine microbial communities from water near the shore, Antarctic Ocean - #422 | ecosystem: Environmental > Aquatic > Marine > Unclassified | place: Southern Ocean | collected 2014-10-03
TGGACCCTTTGTCCAAGATGTTGTTCGTGATTGTCCTCGATGTAAGGGAGCAGGTCATCAAATTGATGAAAACTGTAGTCCTTGTCGTGGAAATGGCAAGGAAATCAAATCGACAACACTTCGTTTCAATATCCCTGCTGGTGCAGAAGCAGGAACTCGCCTACGCATGCGTGGAAAAGGAGAGCCAGCACCTCAAGGCAAAGGTCAAGACGGTGATTTATTCATCGAGATTGACATTGACCAGCACCTTTGGTATGAACGCTCAACTTCAGATTTAATCATGTCTCTTCCACTTGGCTATACCGACCTTGTATTGGGCACCAGTGTGACGTTAGAGCACATTGACGGAAAGGAATTAGTCATCAAAATCCCACCGTATTCGAATTCGGGCGATACGATTGAAATTAAGAAACGAGGCTTGCCACGAAGCAGAGGCAGTGGACGAGGCGATGTGATTGTTCTTCTCAAATTGCATATGCCGAAAAAGGTCGATAAAAAATCAAAGAAAATACTTCACGATTTGAAGCCTGTACTTGGCCCGAAAGATATTCTTGAACGAATCAAAGATGATGCAAAAGAGCGTCGGAATTGAGCCTGTGCGTGCTCTTCAGGAGACCAATTCAACAGCATTGAATTAAGCTTGATATTTCTATTCCATCAAGGTCAATTAGCAATCGTTGGGATCAATGATGTCTACACGCAATTCTGTGCATCACTCTTCTTCATTTGAATCGAGTGTCAAGGTTGTTGGAATCCTCGCAGCACTTGCGACTCCATCCATTCGGCCATTGAGTTCGATATCCACAACACCAGCATTACCGCTTAACTCAGCCATGATGAATGTGCGGTTTCCTACGGCCATGGTGTCAAGGAACACTTCTTCACCACGATGAAGGAAACGAGGCTCAACATGTTCGACCTTCCATGCTTGGCCGACAGGAGCATCGAAGCGCAAGGCAGCAAGGTCCCAATGTCCTTCAAGGATATGGACGCCAACCATCAAGGGAATTCCGCCTTCGGCTTTCGCCATACGGCTGTCTAATTTCCATACGGCAAGTGCTACATTTTCGGTTCGGTATTCAAGATCTGTCTTGCCCCAAGCCTTGTTTGCTTCTTCCCAGTTGAGCAGGGAAATCGCCTGAAGTGCTTTAGCCAAGTTCTTGCGAGATTGTTGAGGTGTTTTTTCGCCCGAATCCATTTGCTGTTTGAACCATGCAAGTTGCTCTGATTTCAAAAGCATATTCTGGGCAGTTTTTTTGGTACGGTATTGGAGTACGCCAAGATAGATGACTGGAAGGAGGAATAAAGCACCAAGGAAGAACCGAGCACGGACTCCCCACTTCTCTGCATGTTCATCAGGGGGGAAATAGGGTTCATATCCTTCATCGACCAAAGTATAGCCTGAAGAGACAAGATACGAGATACTTGGGACTTCTTCACCCCATCCGTGTTGCGTTTGATTTGCCGAGTCAAGCAGTGAGATCCGGAAGAAGTGTGTACCCCTACTGACTTCCATTGCCAGTTGAATTTTCCCATTGGCAAAAGTAGCTGTGCGAGAATCAACTTCACTCCATGACTCTTGGTCCATGCTCCACAATTCAAGTTGCAGTGTTTCGATATTACTTCCTTCAACAAGGATTTGTATCAAATGTTCTGAGTCATCCCATCCTTCAATTTCGATACGGTAGACGTCAGCAGTATCGTAAATAGAAAGAGTCAATTCACCTTCAAGAGGTGTAGATTTTTTTGGCATGAGAGGCCATGAAGCATTCTCACTCAAAGCAGATGATGGTCGAACTGATGGTGCCTCTTCACCTGAATCAATGTCGGAAAAATCCGTGACAACGATGTCAATCCAATGTACAATGGCCTCGACGTGGAGTCGAACGGCACTGATGTTGGGGTAAGGGTAGAATATGGTGGGGTGAGTCATGCTTAGGTTCTGAATCATACCTGGAATCCATGTGCCATCGACTAATTGGTCGATCCGAAGTGTTGGAGATGTGTGCAGTGCTTGAAGCGTAAATTTCTGTGTATCGTTCATTTCGATGGTGACTGAAGTTGAAGAGTGACCCACTATTTTGAGGTCTTCATGGTCTTGAATAAAAATACTCGAGTTGCTTTGCTGGTACAACATTCGTTTGAGGACCCATGCAGTATTTACTGCATTGCTTTCAACTTTGATGAGAACGCGTCCATCATCGTCAAAGTGCCACATCTTCGCCTCACCAGGTGAATTGGCAACAAGTGCTAATGGTTGGTCAATGGTCTGATTGAGGAGGACTTCTGAAGTTTCATCTTGAAAATAGACTGACATACTGAGTTCATCGGTTGCATGCATGAACTGAAGTTCAAGGGTGTCGCCCGCATTGATTTTGACTGGAATGAATTCAGGTGTTGATTGTTCAAGAATTCCACGAATGAATTCACTTTCGTTATATTCTCCATTTGGGATGCCATTGAGATGGCCGAGAGCCGGATTGATACAGGAGATCACCTCAGCACAGTAGCCAATCGCCGCAAGTTGGATGTCTTCGGAAGGAGAAGGTCGAAGGTGACTGAACTGTTCATCAATGACTTCAACCAGTGAATAGGATACATACTCTTCAATTGCTGAAGTAATGGAAAGTTCAGCTGTACCGTTGTGGACTGCTTGGAGTGATAATTCCGAAGTGGTTGTCGAGATGTTGCCATCAAGGGTCATCTGAGCTTCACATTGGTTGCAATCCAGTATGAGGCTGAACCATTCACCTTCTTCCATGAGCCATTCGCGAAGGTATTGTTGGGAAGGCTCTGCTTGGAAGCCAGTAACTCGTCCATCGATAAGCGTAGGTGAAGTTGTGGAATCCTCTGCAGATGTAAGTGCAAGTGGGCTGAACAAGACTACTCCGAAAAGCAACGCCATGCCAATGCTAACGAAGGAGGTGGTGCAACCCTTGTCTCCGTCCATAACGTTGCCTGCCAAGTATTTGCTTTGAACTTAGGCCTTGTATGGTGTCCAATGCTTGAAGAAGCAATGGCATTTGGCCTGTCCATGGAGGCAGGACTTGGTCGAACTGTGACGGCACGATATCGCTTTGCTCGACAATGGGCACTTGGCGACCGAAAAAACCCAGTAGCATCAACCCCTGCACTGGTTTTGATTGATGGTGACAAGGATATTGACGCACATCTTGCTCCTTTCCGTTCGTCAACGAATGACAAAATCCCTGCGACACTCACCTTTGAATCCCGTCTGCCCCTTTCACCACCCGATTTTCTTGAACCTTCACCAAAATGGAGTGTTTCTATCGGGCATGTTCTTCCGCCGTCTCTCGACGAAGCAGATGCAGGTGAACCTGCTGGAACCGCTCAGGTATTGCCAGTCTCTTGGCAACGCTTGAATCACGATGCTAGCCTGACCGATAAAACTCTCAATCCCGATATCGTAGTTCTTGTTGATGCAGTTCAACTTGCTGCCCAACCCGGAAGGCTTGTTGAAGCAATTACCATCCTAAAACGCCGATTCCCTGGTGCACTTCTGTGGACTCCAGGACTTGGTGGACCGGACAACCTTGCAGTATTGACATGGTTTGGCGTCGACCTCTTTGATATGGCTCGCTCCCGTCAAGCCTCAGCTGTGGGCGTTCTTCTAACAGAACAAGGTCCTCGCCATACGGTTGAATCGATGGATGAAACTGCAGATATGGAACAACAACTCACGCATTGGAAAAGTGCCATTGCCTCGGTTCGTGCAGCTATGGCATCCGACCAAATGCGCTCATTGGTAGACCGGCAATCACTCACCAGTCCTCGATTGGTCGAGCATCTACGACGCCACGACCTCTTGTGTCAACAGGTCCCTGGTCTCCTCTCTTCACATGTTGCTTCCGACTTTAAGTTCCCTTGCCACTCTGTTTCTATTCAATCCGACCCGATTATTGCTGATTGGGAATCGTTCATTTCAACAGAGTACAAAGCACCAACTGGCTTGGACAATATTCTCGTGCTCCTCCCATGCTCTGCTCGCAAACCCTACCGCCTTTCAAAATCGCATGGACGTTTCATCCGAGCCATTGGCACAAGTGCATGTCACGAAGTCATGATCACTTCACCTCTCGGCTTGGTTCCACGTGACTTGGAGGAAGCTTGGCCTGCAGCACATTACGATGTTCCTGTGACTGGTGATTGGACTGGTGATGAATTAGCCCGCATTCAAAGAATGTTCAAAACATTGGTAGAGCGTCATAATTACCAGAGGATTATCAATCATTCCGGAATGGACTTCAAACATGAATCGATTGAAATTACCGATACACGTCAAGGTGATTCCGCGGGGTCTCATGAAGCGCTTGAACGTCTCACTGAGGCAGTCCGAGCCGCCGTTGATGTCTTGAGTGCACGTGGCAGAAAAACCGAGAAGATTCTTCTTGATAATTTTGCAAGCATTGCCCGTAAGCAGATGAAGAGCGATGCGTGGATAACCGACTTGAGAGTGCGAGGAAAGCCACCACGTTATCGATTGGAAAGTGATCAAACACAGATGGCACTTTGGTCAATTGAACGCAGCGGATTTTCACTTCCCAAAGCTGTGATTCCAGCATTAGCCGAACTCAAGGCTCTGCCTGAAGTTCACCTTCACCCCGATATAGTTTGGAAAGGAGATGTGTTTGGAACTCTCGTTGAATCGTTCGACCCAACTCTTCGCGCAGGTTCAGATTTACTCGTCTATCAAGGCGGTTTAGTCATCGGACTTGCTCGAGCGCACGCACCTGGCTGGGAATGGCCAACGACTCCCGGCCGACTCGCAAAGTCACACCAACGCTTGTGATTTTTAGAGGCAAGTGGCTTGCTATACACCGATGATATGAATCGAAAAGGGCTTCGATGAAGCGGAGCGGTTAAGAAGGGGGGACAAGTCGCCATTTTCCTTGGAGTTATCCTTATGGCACGTATGTATAAGTCACGCAAAGGAAAGAGCGGGTCAAGTAAGCCCTATGTCGATGAAGCACCAGAGTGGTCAAACACCGATGCTAAAGCGGTAAAAGAACTCATACTTGACCTCGGAAAGGCAGGACATTCCTCTGCTATGATCGGAACTATTCTTCGTGACCAACATGCAGTTCCTAATGTCCGTCTTGTCCTCGGCAAGCGCATTGTTACAGTCTTGTTGGAAAACAACATTGGTGGAACATACCCTGAAGATATGATGAACCTCATGCAACAAGCTGTTGGCATCATTAACCATCTTGGAAGTGGCAATCACAAGGACCTCCACAACCGACGCTCTCTTGAAATCACAGAGGCAAAGATTCGACGTCTTGCTAATTATTACAAGGCAGAAGGTCGCCTACCATCTGAATGGCGCTACAAGCGTGACGAACTCCGCCTGATGGTTGAGTGAGTTCACTTTTGTTCCCGCCACATCATGTGGTGACTTCATGAATGGTCACCCTTTCGATTCAAGAGGTGGGGCCATGAATGACTTACTTCTTACAGCATCTTTTACTGATGTGAAAAGTCGAATTCAAGGATTCTCTAAACAGATTGAAGACGCTGCTATGGTTCACATCCATGCCCCTGCAGATTTATCTGGCTTGCTGGCGTTATCGATGTTAGAGTCTGCTTTTCTTGATACAGGTGTGAAGTATCGCCGTCGCTTTCTACCTTCATACCAATCCATTCCGCGTGATGAACGTGTTCAACCAGAACTCTCAACTGATGGTTTGTTGATTTTTATTGATCCCTTTGAGGATACATGGACTCTCGAGGAATTACCTGAAACCGAATACATTCACATCACTCCTCTTTCTGTCACGGTTCGCTTGGGTTCAACTCAATCCGAACGTCGTGGTGCCCTTGATGTTGTAGCCCAATGCGCAGCAATAGCAGCTGAACTGGTACCTAACGGGCAAAAGGTTCGACTCTTGCGTCCTTTTGCTGGTAGCGGACTTTGGCTTCGTAATGCCTTAGATACGACCTTTGACCCAATTCACACCTCTATACGAGACCATTTGCATGCCGAGGGGTCTTTTCGAATGGTTCCTCTTCCAGAGGTTCCTACACCTGCAACTGGAATGATTCCAGGTCTTTCTGAGCGAATGTTGTCTCGACTGCAGAAAGGCTGGGCAAAGATGGATGCGAACGCTCGTTCCTCTGCGTTAAGTGAGTTGGTTTTACCGACGCTTGCCAATCCTACTCTTTCGACCCCACGCCTCGAAGAACTGGTTTGGCATCGCCTTCTCATTGGTACTTCGGATGTTGATGTGATGAGTCAAGTATTCTTAGCTGAGAAAGCATGGCCAGATGATGCTGTTCAAGCCAAAATACATGCCTCGAAACTGGCCGATACATTCCTCAAAACTGGTCATCTCCAATGAGATGAACAATCGACGGGTTGAAACCTCATAACCCACAGGGACATCCATGGCCATTGAACGTTTGCTTACCGGTAGTATTCGAGACCAAGTTCAAGATTTGATGTCGACCGAAGATTTAGTCATCGAAGCATTTCGAGATTTGGTCAAAGATGAACTCAAATCACACATTCGTAGTAAAGTCGATGAAGATCCTGAATTGAAAGCAGAAATCAAAGAGGCTGTTGCCTACTATTTCCATACCAAGGCACGGACGATTTACGCTGAACTCAAAGCAACTCGTGCTGCGACTCGTCTTGGTCTGCGCCTCTTACCTGATGATTTACAGGGTGAAGTTGGTGAAGCAGTTGTTTCTCTTTTCGAGAAGGAACTGGGCGCTCTTCTTGAGAAGGCACTTTGAGCCTCTTGGTAATCGATAAGGCGCTTCTATTATGTGCCATGCGCGCTGCGTTCATTGCAAGGTGAACTCATGGCTGCACGTCCGTTCCTGTTTGTGCTGATTTTTATCGCCTCGATGATGTCACCACTGGTTGACTCATTTGTTGGTAACGCAATGGCTGAGGATACAGTTGTATGCTGTGATTCGGCAAGTGTTGAACTGCATTTACTTGGTTCAGCATCGGCTGGCACAATGTCTCCTTTCTCGCAAGATTTGTCCGATACAGTGACAACAGCCACCATCGCAAATGCAATTACTTCCGAAGAAACTGTTGGGAAATGGGTTTTGCCGAATGTTTGGCCGGGTACGATTCCTTCCAATACTTGGACTGTTGCGATAAAATATGAAGTGACTGATGCTGCAAGTGCTCAAGTCAATGCAACGGCTACTTTGAAAATCGGAAGTCAAACTTTCAGTGATGCTACAGAACCTGGGAGTTCATTTTTAGCTCAAGGAACAGGTACTCTTACCTTTGAGATCGATGTCGATGCGACCTCAATTTCAGATAATGGTGCGATTGAACTGACACTCTCTGCACGCTCGGTTGTGTTTACACTACCGACAGGCGATGCCAAATTGGAGTTCTTGTGGGGATCCGAAGACAGTGATTCAACAGTCGAGGCAGAAATACCACTCCTCGACCTTACCCTGCTGGAACCTGAAGTCGAAGGCTCAGAAGTCTACTTTTCTGTACTCATTGATTCGAATTGGGGGATGGATATGCTTTCAAAATCTGATTCTCTTGAAATGTTTGTTGGGGGAACTGCCCTCACTGGCGACCCAATTGAAACGACACTCGGTGATGGAGTTCGGGTCACTTGGACTTGGGAAGGAGCCAAAGGCGGCATTGAAACGGTGACTGTCGAGACTCGACTGACCATTGAGAGTGGTGATGCATCGCTCTCTGGCTCGACTACTTTTGAAATCGAAACTTTTGATTCAACAGGTGGGACAGGTACCTACTACCCTCCCGATGAACCTCTGAAGACGAACGGAGATGGAAGCCCTCTGTCAGTTACTGGCACCTTCTCTCTTGAATCATCAAATGGCGAAGTCAATCTTGAGCGTGAAACTCGTATTGAAGTCGGCGGAGAAATGGCTTTTTGGATGCGATGGGGCATGGATCACCTTGGTGATGAAGTTACAACGCTTTCTCCAGTCTTGAAAAGTTTTGATGCTGGAAGTGTGGGCGATGATGAGCGTGTGAGTCGTTCAATTGAGCAAATTGAAGTGATTGAATTCCAGCGTCAAATGCTGAGCACAACCGGCTCCGGACTGGCTTCCTATTACCTCAGTGTTGGACTTGGACTAGACGTTGAAGAATTACTCGGATTCCAAACCAAGGATTTCGACACCTTATCGATTAAGGTCGATCTCAATGGTGAACCCAATGTTGTCAACCACCCGGTGACGTTGGTACTTTCGACATCGAAGATTGTGGTCAATGGTGAACGTATCCCACTCATTGGCAGTTTTATAACGGCTCAACCATCTCCATTGTGGAGTGAATATTCCCTCTCCCTCAGCGGTTCCACAACCGCAATGACTTCCTTTGCAGGTGCAACTGTTGATTCATCTGAATCTGTTTCTCTCAGTCATTCCCGCTTCCCTTGGGGGGAATCACTCACCCTGGAAGGCGAGAACATCGACCAAGACGAGCAATTCCGAGTCAAGGTGACTCCAACGAATTCTCCTATTAACAGCCCTTTACCCCTCCTCCTTCTCGTTCTCTTCGGTCTTGGAATCGGTTTCATGCTTGCGCTACGCTTGGCAAAAACTCGTAAAAGAAAGGTGTTGTATGTGGAGATGATTTTGATTCCTTTTGTTGGATTGATACATTTCTTTGCTTACCCCCCTCTCTTTGTTGGTGGGGCTGTTGGAATGACTGTTCTCATCTGGTGGGTGACTGCCGCCACCAGTCCACGTTCGCGAGAAAACCTCGTTCAAGAAGCAATAACGCTCACAACACCGATCATTCCTTGTCCTGCTTGCGCCACTCCGAACCCAGTCGTCAGCCAAGAACGGCCTCTGCGGTTTGCTTGCGTAGGGTGCCAGCGTGTCATCAAAATCGTTGCCTGATTAGAGCTTGAGTCCTTTGAGGGAACTCACCAGTGAATTGGCTTGCTGATAATCGGCCGGGGAGAAGTATCCTGCAAATACTCCCTCAGAGTTTACGGCTACAACAGCCTGTGGTTCTCTCTTTTGAATGTCTTTAAGAACCGCTTTGAGGGATGTAGTGAGTTCAACTTCAAGAAAATCCATTTCCATCCATTCCGAACACTTTGTTTCATTTGAATCGACATTGTCTGCAAATGCCTTGAGGAATTGCCGGTGTCCAAGGACGCCTTTGGTCTTTGAATCCTCATCGAGGACCACGAGTATTCCACCCGAAATGGTCAGGAGTCTTCGTGAACCCTCAGACATCGTATCATCGATGCCAATGGTCATATGTTCATCATCAAGGTTCAAATCTGCTACTGTCTTTGACATGGTCGCCACTGTTCTGCGGTTTGAGTTTCGACCTATGATTCTTCCCTTGAACTAAAATTCAAGAATGTGTGAAAATCAGTGTTGAACTATCAATGACTCGAGCATAGCCAATTCTTTCGAGTTGAACCATTGTACCTTCTGGATATGAATGCGATTCAAGTTTCCCTTCAATGTGCTTCACTTCACCATCTTCGGCTACGAGAAGCGTAGCATTCGATGTGCCGGGTTCGGGAAGCCAATGGATAATTGGTCGGCGGTCATTTCGTTCCATCGAACCGATCTGAGCAGTCTTTTGTGAGATGTCGATGTTTGCAAATCCCTTCAATCGAACTTCAGATTTCATCAGGTCTTCTTGTTCAATCCAAATCATTTTACTCGATACATCGAACTCACGCATACCTCGACTGGCATGGTTCGGATGAACTTCCACTTTCACCTCATCAGGATGTTCACCTTCAATCACAATTTTCTCAGGCTGGCGAATGAATGCTAAACGAGGTGCACCATCATCGATTGTCTTGGTATTATGAGAAAACAATGTAGAAAGCGGAACCGAAATATCTTTTTGAGTCACACCTAATTCAACCCAAAAATCACGCAATGCTTTCGAAGTAATTCCTCTGTTGCGTAAAGCGGCAAGCGTCGGAAGTCGGGGGTCATCCCAGCCAGTGAACAATCCAGCCTCGATGTCTCTTCGCATCTGTGAGGTTGAGAATCCACCCCACTCGTGAACCTTTACTCGACCCCAATACATGGTCTCGGGATAAGTCCAGCCGAAGTGTTCATAGAGCAAAATTTGCTTTCGAGTCGAATCCATCAAGTCTTTTCCTCGAATGATATGTGTGACTCCTTGGATCTGGTCTTCGACAGCACTCTGGAAATCAAGAAGCGGCCAAACACGGTACTTTGAGCCAATGGACGTTCGTGGATGAGGATGTTCTGCGGTATTTTGAATTCTCAATGCTGGCCAATCGCGGAGCGCAGGATTTTTCAAATCCATAGCGGTTTTCACACGAACAACAGCATCACCAGGAACGAAGGTGCCATCAGTCATTTTCGTCCAGAGTTCAAGGTTCAATTTGGCATCATTGTCTCGACAAGGGCATTCTGTTTTGCTCACTCTAAATTCCTTGAATGTTTCTCCACTGCATTGACAGACATAGCCGAACCCTCTTTCCAACATCATTGTAGCATGTTCGTAATAATGGGGCATTTGCTCACTTGCAATCACGATTCGATGAGGTTTGAATCCAAGTAACCATTCTGCTTCTTCTGGGATTTGGAGGTATGCTTCTGGCAGAGGTGGTTTGACTACGGTGTCTGTATCGTCGAATCGGAGTATCAATTCCCCATCCCATTCTTTGGCGTAATTGCCATTGATGACAATTCCGCGAGCGTGACCAAAGGAGAGTGGACCGTTGGGGTTTGGGGCGAAACGAAGCACAACTTTGCCCTTGACAGCATTTTTCAGTTCAGGGAGGCCTTCACGACGTTCTTTCTTTTCTCTTTTCTCGAGAAGATGCGGTGCTTCTGTTTCCAGAAGAGCCTGGAGAGCAGCAACTCCTTGCTCTGTAGCCATCTTGTTTGCCTCAGCTACCGCCTTGGCAATCAAAGGTGAGATGATTTTACCATGTTCTCGCAGATCACTGCGACTTCCCATGAGACGACCGATGACAGAACCTGGAGCTGCTTTACCCTCGTATTCGATTGCATTTTGCAAAGCAAGATGTCTGAATGAGGCGAGCGTTTCTTCATCGGGTGTCCAAGTCATGGGGCTCAACCTTTCCTGTCGCCCTTGCTTCATCAACTACTCGCTTGAGGATGTGAGTTTCTGTCAAAATAATGTCTTTTGCTTATCATCGTTATGAGGGCGTTTTGGAGGTTCGACTCCATACATTTCCATCCAGGCCCGGGATACAGTTTTCCATGACCATCGGAGGGCTGGATGTGGTTTTTCTTCACGAAGTAAATCGGGTAATGCTGCTTTGGTTTTTGGGTCGCTTGGATATCCAGAACCTAATGGCCGTCCAATTTCCTCGGTCAGTTGTTCGATGATGCGGTCTCGCTGAACCTTGGCTAGAATACTTGCCATACCAACAATTGGATAGGTAGAATCCGCTTTGTGCTCAGAATGAATGGTTGAATCAGCCCAAGGCCATTGAGGCATTCGCGCTGCGATTCTGTCGGTAAATCTTTGTTCATTCACATCACAGGCATCGTTCAAAACAGTGAGTGGTTCCGATGCTTGTTGGCGGATTTCGATTAGTGCTTCGGAAAAGAGTTCCACTTCCAAGATATTTAATCCGGTTGTTTGAACGCCATGGTCCACACGTTCAGGGTCGCAGATGACCAATGAAAACTTCCATCCCCGTTCTTGTGCCTGAAGATGGAACCATTCGGCAATTTGAACACGTTTCTTGTGCGTAAGGTCTTTCGAATCTTTCACTCCATATTCAGTTAGCATCTGGAGGTCTACAGTCGGTATTGCAACAGCACCTACAACCAATGGACCGAGAACTGGACCTCTTCCCGCCTCATCGATTCCAACATGCCACATGACTTCACCTAAATATCGAAATCATTGTTCTCATCTGTGGGTAAAGGTACAGATTGTGCAGGAGTCGTATTGGATTCAACAGATTCAGTCATGACTGGATTGAGAATTGTGTTTCCTGCATGTGGAGACGAAACTTTTCCTGCTTGAATGTCATGAAGCAATGAATCGGCAGAAGAGCGCAAATCATTCGAACTGTGGAACTCTAAGACCGTATTCGCTGCTTGGGTTAATGCAGGGTTTACCGGCTCACTGGCAACCTTGTACGAGCCTGCACGTGTTTGAAAGGCATCCTGGAAATGTTGCGAGTTTACTTTCAATGCTGAGTCTTCAGCAACTTCCTTTTTGGTTTCATTGAATTTTGCCATCCAGTCTTCAACATGTTCAGGATCTTTTGGCTTATACATTTCTTCTTGCAGCTTTTGTTCAAGAGTTCTTTGATTCCGAGACACTATTGATTTGAAAATAATAACACCCGAAAAAATGATTGCACAAATCATCAAAAACCAAGCTTTGAAGATTTCCCAACCAGTACTGAATGCCGCACCGAAATCAAAGGAATCCTCAGTCTCAATTTCTTGCCAAGGGATTCCTTTGTAGTCACCTTTACTGGTATGGACAAAGATGGTACTCGGTTCAAATTGAGAACGAACGGTCGTATTGATCCACACCGTGCCGTTACTTTGTTGGTCTGCCGGCAAATCAACCCAGGCACGAACAGTAAAGTTGTAGCCAATTGGTATGCCACTCACCTCAAAGGAACGTGGATATTCGATGTCTTCTTCATAGATGGCGATGAACGGAGGGATGAAGGACATATCAGTTGAGTGTGATGATTGTAATTGAACCAATAACCCGTCTGGCGTGTTTCCTTCATTCCGTAGCGTCATTGCAATGGAAAGTCTTCCTTTACTGTCAACCTCTTCATTGATGTCCGAGAATACCCATTTGATAACTGGAGCTATTTTCACGGGGATGCGTGTAATTCCAACAAGTGTATCCGTGTTGAGTAACCGAATCTCTACCACGACATCACCCAATTCAAATGCAAATGCAGATGAGTTTGCTGTTATGTTCAGAAGATCAATCTCCATCATACCATATGGTTCAATTTCTGAGGTCACTGCAAGGAGTTCGGCATCGACAAAATCAGGGACTTGAGTCATTACAAATTCGAAACTATCGACCGCATTCCCCGTATTCTCAAGTGAGATACGTGCGCCACAGGATGTGTTTGGAAGGAGATCTTGGCATGAGTCGGTAAGCAATTGAACCGAACCACTCCGTTGCCAATCGATCGAGGCACCGACATCGATGGTCTGCATTCGTTCCTGAGCACCATTGGCAAATACACGCACTCGAATATCGATTTCACCCGTGTATTCAAGTGGTGCTTGAAATCCAATTTCAATGGTTCGTGATTCATTGGGTTGGAGAATACTCCCTTCTAATCCGCCGAAAAGGGCCATTGTCCAATCATCGACTGCGATTCGGTCATCGATAGAAATACCTGCAATTGGCTCACCGCTTTGAGAAATGGCTTGAAGTTCAATGTTAATGCGGTTCTGTGCATTTCCATTGTTTCGGACTACAATTGGAATTCGGTCAGTTCCTCCCGGTTTAAGCAGTAAATCATCGCCTGTACCATCGATGGTGACATTGTTAAAACCATTCATTAACAAATCAAAAGACCATTGAGAAATCGCACCATCAATGCCTGATACAGCCTTTAGTTGGAAGCGAGGTCCGGTATTAAGAAGCGGTGCGCCATCAATAATTGGTGGCACATCCATCCAGAGAAATACATAGGTCAATGAGTCTGGTTGAAGCGTTTCATAAGCATTTACTCCTTGGGTTGAATCCATTGTCCATCCCCAATTCCATCCTGTCTGTGTATACAAGTTAAACGTGATATCATCAGCCAAAGTGGCACTGTTTGTGATGTTCATAGCAACAGCAGTTCTGGTTCCAGGCGTGACAATGAAGGTGGAAATTCCCGTTACACCAAAGTTCAGATTTGAATACGGCGAAACTTGAGCTTGGAAGAGTTCAATTTGAGACCATGCCGGATCATTTTCTGATGTAAAGTTCAATGTGAAGTTATACAACCCAAAAGGGGTATCTGCATCGGCACTAAGATTGAATCGAACTTGTCGCAGGTAGCCACTTTCGACAAATTTAGAGTGTGGTAAACCGGTTGATTCAAAGCCACTGACATCAGATTCGAGTTGAAACGAATAGGTATCATCAATTTCACCGGTATTATGGAGTGTAAACAAGACCTCGACCAATTCATCTTGATGAAGAGTCAATTTGTTGAGCCCAATGACGTCAAGTTCACCACTACGTGCATGCGTTGGTGTAGCGTCGGCTCCAACAACTGCGAAAGGAACCATTGAATGCAACACGATGAGCATCACAATGAACACTCTGCGCATGGCCTGTCCATGTGGTCGAGCACTTCAACATCACTCAAATCATGTCTCACAAAGATTCGTAGTCTTCATGAAGCAGATGTATCTCGGCATGCTATGGCACCACTTTGGCCCTTTGGGAAAAAGAAGCAACCTCAAATGCTCGATGAACCGGAACCTCAACCGATTGTGTATCGAAAGAATTCTGAAGTAACACAAGAAGTTTTGGCTGATAACTCTCATCGAGAATCGGTTGATTATAAAGCCGCAGTATCTCTTTTCGGTAACGGCGATACGACCGTCAAACGCGCAGAAGAGCAATCACAATTCTATGAAGGCATTGTCGATTCATCTTCATTACCTGTGGCAACTGAAGAATTCAAATGGATCCATCACACTGATGGTTATCATTACAAA
>Ga0308025_1000870_pt1 | contig 14670 bp, 10 predicted proteins | sample Neamet422_FD_201298 | JGI IMG/M metagenome (GOLD analysis project Ga0308025, IMG submission 201298) | Marine microbial communities from water near the shore, Antarctic Ocean - #422 | ecosystem: Environmental > Aquatic > Marine > Unclassified | place: Southern Ocean | collected 2014-10-03
ATCTAATACGCCAAATAAATTATTTTTGGGTTTTGGGTTGGTATATTTATTTAATCGTCTTATCCAGGTATCACTTACTTTAGACCATCCATAGTCACTAAAATAATGATGCCAATTTTTACTTGATACTTGAATATCTTTTTTTTCTTCTTCAAAATAACAATTATTTCCAAGTATATATAACTTATCTGTTAAATATAATTTTGTTGTTATAGAATATGTTTTAACTATACTAGTCATTATGAATCCTATTATAGTATATTAAAAAAAAGTTTAAATAGTTTATTTTTTTTTTCCTTTTTTTATTCACTTTCTTTTTGTTTTTCTGTTTCTATTTTTTCTCTTTCTCCCTGTTCTCTTAGTTTTTCTTTTCTTTTTAGTTTTTCTTTTCTTTTTAGATTTTCTTTTATTTTTAGATATGTCTCGTTTAATATGCATATTAATATATTTACTTGGAACTAAATTCTCATATGAATTTATAGAAGTATTTATCGTAAATTTTAATATAGCAATCAATCTAATAGTCCAAATATTTCTTGTATTTTTATCAATAATTACACCATTACTTTTAGAAAAAGAATTATCAATATATTTATTTTTTTTGTCAGTAAATATTTTAATGCCACTATTTAACTTAAAACGTGTAATTATATTAAATGTTACATAATGATTAAATGTTCTTATTATCTTACCTATAATTGTATTTTTTCTACTCCCATATCTATCTATTATACTGCATTTATCCGAATTTTTTTTAATGAATATATCTATAATATCGTCAAATCTGTCTCTATTATTTAATATATCTATTATATCATCAAGAAATATATTTTTACCATAAAATTCTTTAGTAGTATAAGAAATACTTATAAGTTGAATATCTAATAATGCTTTTAAATTAAATTTATTAAAATCTATATCACAACAAAATTCACCAAAATCTATTAATCTTATATTATTATTATTATTTATCATAATATTAGGTGCTTTAAAGTCTAAACATACAAATCCCAGTTCTAACGATTTTGATAGTAATTCTTTAAGTTCACTCTCATTATATTTTTCATTTAATTTAAATTTATCCGAAAGTGTCATTTTTAATTGTTCCATAACAATAAAAGCATATTGTTTTTCTTTAACATTTATAATATAATATTCATATATTTTTGGTCCTATTTTGTTTTTTGAAAATAATACAGATAATCTAATTTCATCATAGACAGAAATTTCATCTATAACATCTATCATTTTAACAGCATAAAAATTTTGTAATTTATCAACTACAGAAAAAACACTTCCATAAGATCCAGAACCTAAATGTTGTGAAATATCAATATATTTTGTTTCATTAAAAAAAGTATTATATGCTATATCATAGTAATCTGAATATTCTACATATTCTTTTATTTGATTATTATTTACATTTATTATTTTTATATTACTTATTATTTCAGAAAAACCTCTTTCTTTTGATAGTTTTTTTATATCTACCATTATCTAATTAATAGTTAGATAAAAATTAAAATTGTATAAATTTATTGATTTCCTGGTAGACACGCTGATTGATCTAATGGAACTGGAACGCACGGTCTGTGATTATCCTTAACTATATTTCTGTTATTTATGTTATGATCAAATGGTATACTTACATTTTTCTGTGGATCAAAATGTAAATAATCCCATCTATTATATCCTACCTCTTTAGCAGTACATAGAGGAGTAGTTAGTCTTGTATTTTCTGTTTGTAAATTACAATCCGGGAATGATACTCTTGGTTTCTGCCCACAGTATCCGTTCTGTGCCGGTTGCATTTTGTTTTTGCTCTCGAAGTCCACTTTGTTTCCTTGAGATGTAACTTTTACTCCTATATTTCCCGGTGTATATCTTGTTTCAGGACATCTAGAGTATTTTCTGGTTATATTTAATAGTTCTGAATTTTCATCTACTAAATCACATCCTATAGAAGCACCAGTTCCCTGCACACGAATGTCTGGTGAAACTGCAAATGTTGGTGCAATAGTTGGTTCACTCATTATCCATTCAAATGGACCTCTACTTATTTCATTTTCTCTTTCTAAATTAGAACTCATTTTATATTATATAATATAAAAAATATAAAAAATATACACCCAATGTTTAAATACTTATCTGCAGCGTTGCTGGTAATCATAATTTCTTACCATTGCTCTGGTTGATAATCCACCTCTTACCCATGATTGGTTACTGTCTTCTGGGATAATGTGTCTTGGATTCTGAACATTATTTCTTAAGTTATCAACCATAGGTGTAAAGAAATTTTCTATACTTACACCTGCTAGTGAATTACAAGATTTCTTCATACTGGTATCTTCGCCTGGTTGAAGAACAGATTCTTCATTAGGGTGTGGGACACCTCTACCCATATAAGGAACTGTTAAATATGGTCTAGTGAAAAGTTGATTAATACTTCTCATATTGGTTAATTTATTTTCAGTTCTTAAGATACTGTCATTATCAATTAAGCAACCGGATTCACCTGCCCATCCTTGATTTACTTGGTAGTTAATATTTGGTTGAGAAAAAGCAACACTGCGAGGTCCTGGTGCGCCACATTCACAACTTCTATAGTTTTGTAAGTGATATGCTCCTTGAGAAACACTTTGAACTGTTTCATAATCCTGTAAACAAGGATCGTAGTGGGATCTGGTTTGTCTATCAAAATCAGGGCAGTTTGTTTCTCCAGTGCATCCGCATCTTTGAACATTTACCTTAGGTGCGAAGTTTTCCATTTTATATATACTATACTTTTTATTTTTTTTAAAAAAGTAAATTAAGAAAAATAAATTATCTTATTCTTGTCCCTACTTGTAAATCAGCACCAGTTAAATCTCTAGACATATTTGAAGAACATTGGGTTCCATTTCCTTCTTTGCATGTTTTAGGTTGACCAAAGCACCATTCTGCAAATGCTTTTTGATCATTCATACTTCTGGTATTAGGCATAGTATAGAATTGACGTTCATTACTCTTTCTCTGCCAAACTTCATCAGTTGTCATATATAAATCTTTATTTACAATACCTGATACTTCTTCTTCTAATTTCTTATTCTTATAAGTTGGGCACGCTGCTTTTCTTTCTCTTTTATCTGTTACTAAAAAGTTCATATAAGGATTTTCTTTAGTTGGTTTTTGACATTCTTTATTTCTAACAGAATAGAACTGTTCTTTAATATCTGGTTTATTAGATTCTTCACCACGATAGATAATATAACTAATTATCATAGTGCAAATAGGTACACCTAAGTAATTTGGTTCCTTATATATAACTGCCATAGTTACACCAAAATAAAAACTAAATCTTACAAGGGAGTTCATTTTTTCATGTAAATTCATATCAGTTCCAGGAAAAAATTCGGTAAATCTATCCTGGGCATATAATATACTTACTTTATCAAACCAAAAAGGGTCATTTCTATAATTACTCATTTATATAAACTAAACATAAAAAAATAATTTATTCTTTCTTTTGTTCCTTTCGGTTCTGTATTTTTTTTTGTAATCTTTCTTGTGTCGGATTTTTAGGTTCCTGTATTGTTGACTGTAGACCTTGAGTTAAACCACTAAAGAAGGGATTATTCTGTAGATTTCCCATTAAACTCTGTGCTTCATTAACTAATTGCATTTCATTTATTTCACCACTTTCCACACGTTGGTTAATACTCTTTCCAATATTTTCAACTATACTCATAATGTTAGGTCCGTCACCATCTCCTCCACCACCAAATAAATTGCCTATTAAATCCATTGGATTTGTATTTTCGTTTACAAGATCACCTATATTAATATCCTTTGCAATATCATTTGCTAAATCGCCTATCATAGAATTACTGAAAATACCGTCAAATTCCGTTTTTAGTTTTTCAGCGTGTCCTTGTGCTTCTGCCTGTGCTTCGGGTGTTATATCACTATTATCCATAGTGTTCATCATATTTTCGGTAATATTCTTAAGATTGTCCATCATACCCGCGTCGTCCTTATTTTCTAATACTGACTCAAAGTTCTTAAATAATGTTCCTAAGTCATTATTTGTTGTTTCACTAACAGCTAACATATAGAACGTTTGTAAATAATTCCATAATTGTTCACGACTTGTCTGTGATATACTACTATTCCATATTTTCTCAAAATCTATATCTCTCGCCAAACAAGTTTTACATTCTGGGAGTATAAAAATCTTTGAATCTTTCTCACTTATCATAGTTCCATTATCTACAATAAATTTAAATACTGTTTTTCGCCAACGGTCGCATTTTCCTCTCTTTTTATCTGACTGTGGATAGTTAACTCTTAACAGACTGGCATGTCTTTCTATAATTGCGTCCTTAAATTCTGGGAAAGATATCATAATATCTTGTAAAAAAGATTTATAGTATTGATAAAATTTTTCAGCAGTATTGTTTTCCATTTTAGTTTAATAAAATAGATATAAAAAATATTTTTTATTCGCGTCTTAAGTTCTAGCAATTGGTTGACCTGTAGATTGCCTTTCTGCCATCATTTTATCATAGGCACTATCCATTATTTGTTGTTTCTGTGATTTCATATCTGAATTTGTTGCTCCTTGTTGCTGTTGTGGTCCTTGTTGCGATCCTTGACTTTCATTCCCTTCTATAAAACTAAAAGAATCTCCCGTAGAGAAAGAACCACCATATCCACCATCTTCACTTAATCCACTATATGCTCCTCCAAAATTACCAAAACCACCAAATCCCCCTATGTCTTCAGAACTGCCTTCAGTGCTGTCGACCGATTGATTAAATGATCTTATCCATTCAGTAGCAGCGTCACCCTTTAATAAACTATTTGTATCTCTTTTAAATATGGTTGGAACACTTTTAATAAAAGATGGTAATGTTCCATTTTTTATCAAATCATCCACACAAACAAACTGCACTTGTGATTTTATAGGAGATTGTGATATATTTATAATCATACTTTTACAATGTTGACAACGTTTACTATAATATAAAATATTACTCATTCTTTATTTTAATATACATAAATTATTTAAAATTGAAACATATAATATCTACAATAATAAAGAATGAATATAACAAAACCCGTTAAATCTAAAGGTCAAACTACTTTTACCCTTTCTAAAAAATCAGGATTGGATGTTTCTATAGTTAATAGTATTCGGAGAACTATGATGAACGATATTCCTATTCTGGGATTCGATACAGAAACAAGTAATGATGTCTATTTTCATAAGAATAATACTGTTCTACATAATGAATATCTAGAACACAGAATCGGTATGATACCACTCCACATCAATCCCGCAAAATATAAACCTAAAAGTTTACTATTTGTTCTTAATATTAGAAATGATACAGGAGAAACAAAAGAAGTAACTACAAATGATTTTGAAATCTATAAACTTAAAAATGACGCTCCTGAATTTGAAATAGAAAATCTTGATGTAGAAACCTTTAAACAAATCTATGAAAGCGAACCTTTAGATCAAGAAGAAAAAAATAGAATATTAGATCCATTCAAATTTAAAGATACACTACATTACATTACCATAACCTATCTTAAAGATGAAAATATAACCGGTGACGATAAAGAAGAAATTGTTATGTTCGCTATACCATCTATAAACACTGCAAAAACAAATGCTAGATTCTCAGGGGTTTCTTTAGCAACCTATAGTTATACCGTTGATGAGAAAAAAGCAGACATAGAAAGAAAAGCAAGAGGAAAAGAAAATGAAGAAAGTTTTAATAATTTAGATATTCAAAGATTTTATCAAACAGATGATCTTGATAGACCAAACAGTTTTGATTTCAAAATAGAAAGTCAATGTTATCTTAATGATATGGCATGTTTTCAGAAAAGTGTAGATATTTTATTGGAAAGTATGAAAAATCTACAGAAGAGAATTAATGATGAAGATGAAGTCCTTATTAAAGAAAGTGAAGACATTGCTGAAGGTCTTGATATTATTATCCAAAATGTTGATGATACAGTTGGGAATGTAATTCATAAAGTATTAGTTCAAGATTTTATTGAACTAACAAAAAAGAAAAGAGTAGAATTCTGTAGTTACGTAAGACCACACCCGCTATACGAACATATTACATTTAAATTAGTTTCTAAAGAAGACCCTAAAACTATCTTAATTGACGCCATAGATAATTGTGTACACATTCTAAAAGATATTAGGGATTCTCTATAGTTGTTTCGTCTGGTTCTTTAGATTCGTCTGGTTCTTTAGATTCGTCTGGTTCTTCAGGTTCAATATTATCAACCATATCATCAACTGTATCAATAATTATTTGCTCAACTAATACTTTCGTATTTTTTTCTTTTAGTTCTTTGTTATATTTAGAAATAGCAAAATACAATCTCGGGGTAGGTAATTCATTAATATATTCCATTACATTGCTAAATGCGATCGCCTGTTTATTTTCTAAATATTGTCCATGTAGTTCATACAATAATGGTTTCATAGAGAACGGTGCATCAGTTAATTTAATTCTTTTTTCTTTAAAAACATAACCATATGTATCATACAAATCTTGTGTAAAATCATGAACCTTGTATTTCATATTATTATAGGTTCTTCTATTTTCTGGGAATATTTTAAGATAATCCGGTATTTTTCCATTAGACCTGTTATTTAAGTAATTAAATAATGGCAAATGGGATTCTCCATTTAGTGTTTTGTAGGACTTATAATCCGGATGCATAACCTTGTATCTTTCTTTATTATTAATTAAAGTAATCCCCGCAATGTCTTCTGCTTTTTTACGTTCTAAATATTGCTTAATATCGTCAATTTCTAATACTTTAGGTAAACTAAACCAACTATAGTCATTTTCAGATTGTTCCTTTGCTTTTTGAAGGGTGTCCTCAATATTACAAAAAGTTTCTGTTTCTTTAGACCAAGCAGAAACTAAAACAATTCTATTCTTATTGTATTTCTGAACGATTCTATTATCTGTATGGACCATAACAAAAGTATATCCCAGAGATTTATCTAAAACATCAAAGTTTCCATTCTTTTCATCTAAAATATCTAAAAACATACGTCTAAAAGTTTTAGAATTATTCCAATGACATAATGCTCCTATTTTACTACGTGTACTTATAAACCACTTATCCTGTTCATTATTGTGCCATACAGATATAAGTGTTCCATCAATATATTCTTGTTGAGAAAAACTATCGAAATTATCTATGTTTTCTAATTCCTCTTCTATGAATCTGACTGGTGGGACATATAATACTTTTTCTTTAGAATAGACTGCGCCGCGACAATATTTTAACCATCCGCCTTCTCCATCATCAAGAGTTACTCCGTGTGGATATTTTACTAAAGTATTGTCTTCATATTCGTGAACTTTACAACTCTTTGACTCAAAGAGTTCTTTTGCATTTTCTTGTTTAATAACACCAACAAATTCCATTTTTATAACTATATTATTTTTCTTTTAAATGTTTTTAATATTAGTTTGATTTTAAAAAGATTTTCACTATTACATATAAGAATGCCGAACGAAGAAGTACCAGGATATATTAAAAGACCGACTTCACCAACATTTCCACCAAATAAAGACTGGGTAAAACCACCTGAAGATTTGTCACCACCAGCGCGTAGAAACTTACAAGAAGAGATTGATTATCTTAAGAATAAAAAGGTAGATATTGGAAGACTTAAAAAAAGAGGTGTAGTTTCTGATGAAGGTATTAAAGAAAAAAGAGAAAGATCTAAGAGACTGTCTGAACCATCATTAAAAGAAAAGAAAGAATTAAGAAAAGAGGCAGATAAAGTATATGAACTTGCAGCAGCGTGGAAGAGCATGAGTCCCGAAAGAAGAAAGGGATTACCAATATTGACCATTGATAATATGGAAGAATTTACTAAGGGACTACCGTCAGGTGATAGATTAAAAAAGGCATACACAATATACGTAAAAGAGGAAAATAAAATTGTCCAAAAACTTAAGGGAGCATATAAAAGAATAATAAAAAACAGAGAAAAAGACAAAGTAAAAGATCCAAGAAAGGATATCGAATGGGAAGAATATAAGATAGACCAATTATTCGAACAAATGAGAAAACATAAGGTTTCTCCCGAAAAGTATTTAAAACACAAAATCAAGGGAAAAACTGTTATGATTTTAAATCCTGACTATACCCCTTACCAAATGTATACTGCTGCTGTAAGTGAATTTTATGAACTAAAACAAGTTAAATTTTTCGTAAGGGAACTTAAAAATAGAAAATACAAAATGAACTTCAACGATAAGAAATTAACTGGACGCCTTGTTGTTATAGATGACCCATTTGATAGCAAATCGCCCACCAGGCAGATACTTCCAGAATTAGAAGATGACGAACATAGAGAATATAGAAATAAAGAATGGTTTAAGGAATTAGAGAGACAAGAAGAATTAGAGAAGAATGGAGAATTAGATTTAAAAAAGGAGGAAGTGGTGCTTAAGCAGGCAAAGATAGCGCTCAGCGAGTTCAACAAACTAGGTACTAATCTTTTAAATCGTAGCGCTAAAGGTGAGCACGAAAAGGAGAGAAAAATACTACAGGATGCAGTGAATGAGATGGACCAGCAAGTGAAGGGGATGAGGCGAATAGAAAAACAAATGAGGGATGGACCAGAATCTCCAACTTTTGCACCTCCACCTGGTAGTTACTCGCCTTTATGGAAACCAGAACCACCGGATTATTCGCCCGGAAAGAAACCGCCATCACCACGTGGATTCTTATATAGAGATGGAACAGAACCCCCGATTAGACCAACTGACGATGAAATACTTGAACAAACCGAAATCCCAGAAAGGGACTCGGATATAGAAATAGATATGTTTAAAGAAGATGAACCAGAATTATTTGCTGACGCAGAAGCAGAAAAAGATGAAGATGAAGACATAAAAATTGAACCAACAAAAGAAGAAATACAAGAAGAATATGAAATAGAATCTAACATTTTTATAAAAGATAAATTATTCATTTTTTTACTTGAAGAAAAAGGACAAAAAAAAGAATTATTTTTAAAATGTATAAGGGAAGATGATGAAAACTATTATTTCATAGATTTAGATAGTGAAGAGGAAGTGGCATTTACAAAAGATCCCTATAATTTTATTGAATTAGACACCACAAACTATTTTATATTAGATATTGTTGAATTAGAGTCTGAAAAAAGTGAACCAACCGAAGAAGAATTATATAGACAAACAAAAGATAACTATTTACTTGATTTAGAAGAGAAAATAGATATAGAAAAAGAATTTACAGATATAGAGAAATTGGACAGTTTTGTTAGCGAAACTATTAGTTTGAACAATGCCCAATCAAGTGAATTTAAAAAGAAAAAAATTTTAAGAATGGCAACAGTTTATATCGATATGCTTAATGAAAATTATATTCAGGGCAAACCTATTTATATTAAAAATAAACAAAACTATCACCCTATGGTAGATAATGAAAATACTGCAAATTGGATTATACCTGTTTCTGTTTTTAGAAATAAAGATTACAATAATCCAAGTGAAGGAGAATTGACCCAACTTGAAGAAGTAGAAAGAGAAGAACAATACTTTAAAAACAGAGACAGAACTTTCCTAGAGAATCATTTAGATTTACATAATTTAAAGAATCCAAGAGAAATAAGTACTAATGTAGGTGTTGTAAAAGAAGATAATTATAAAGAGATTCAAGTAGAAAAAAATGAAGATCCAGTTAAACTACAAAAATCTTATAATTGTGCTTTATTAAATCCGCCGGAATTACATAGATTTAAAGGAACAGATTATACAGTAGCATTCAATAGTATTAAAAATTCAACAAAAATGAGATATGACTCGGTTAAATATACGAGAATGATTCCAAGTGATCCAGTGAATATATCTGGTGTTTGTATTCTACCACAAAATTATAATTTTCAGATTTCTTTTGATGAAAAAAATATTTCTCTGGAAACAAAAACAAGATTGAGAAAAGTAAATGAATATACAACTCTTTTTAACGATGTAGTATCAGATATAGAAACAATTAAGGTATCAAAAGAACCGGAAGAGATTGAAATTGCTGAAGGTCAAGATTGGGCAGACGTAGCAGACCGAGTAGATGAACAAGAACGAATAATGACTGTTGATAGAAACTACCCTAAGATTTATTTATTTGAGGAAAATCAATATACACAAGAAGAACTTATAAATGAAATGAAAAGAGTTTACCCTGATATATTTGAAATATTAAATAAAGATTATATTTATTCTATAAAAGATGTAAATAAGATACTCTTACTTTACAATATTACATTTGAAGACCTAAGTACAACAGACTCTAATAAAGTATTAAGGGTTATTAAAGATAATCTAAGCGATGCACCAAAACCAAAAAAAAGAAAAAGAGAAAAGAAAAAGAAACTAACTGAATATGAAATTAGAGACTATATATTTAGTATTGAACACGAAGAAAGAAAATTAGAACTATTAAAAAGATTTATAAAAACATATTGTAGAACTGCGCTTAGAAAACAAGAGGTCGGTAGTCATTATTATTTAAAAGATTCCGAAAAATTTTCATATAGAATAATGTGTAGACACTGGGATCACATATTAAACTTTGATGAACAAAAACTAAAAAGAGATTTTGCAAATAATCTACCTATTGACGGGAACTTTGTTTGTAAGTTCTGTAATCAAGTTTTATTTGAAGAAAAAGAATCTATGAACTTAGGTTTTGCCAGTGGTGAAGAAGGAGTGCAATTAAGACAAGTGGAAGTATTGGAAAGAGAAGAAACTATACAACTTGAAGGTGAATATTTAGATATTAAAAGAATAGAAGATTTACTTGGAATAGAACTAAAATCAAGAGAAAGAGATATTGTTTTTAATGTTATAAAAACGTCATATTTAGGTACATTGTCTATTAAAAGATTAGGATCCAAAAAAGCATTTATAAAAAAGGATCCTGTTATTGAAGAGTTACAAAATAGTATAGATTCTATTAAAAAAGACAAAACAAAAAAAAAAGAAAAAGAAGAACTAAAAGTAAAATTATTAAAAGAAAAAGAAAGAGTTTCTGTTGAAATTGATTTAGTTTCTAAAATAGTATCCATAACACTATTAGTATTTATAATATTACATACTGCTATTCCGGATTATGATTTTGGTAATCATAATATCTTTAATGAAACAGATCTTAAAATTACGTTTGATTTAAAAACAGACGCCGGTATAAACTTATTATTATATATATTGGATAGAATCAAAGTATATTACAATGAAGGGGAATTTAAATTATTACAAAAAGAAACCTTCGATGTAGACCAAATTAAAAAACTCTATAAATTTATTAGTAATTGCGATATCTTAGAACAAAAAATAAAGGACAAAGACATATATAATAAAAACAGTAAGATACAAAATGTTCAGTCAATTGAATGGGGTAGTTATAGACCACATACTGAAAATGGTTTTATAGTCGATATTAATAATTCTGTAAAAAGTTCTATAGACCAGTTAACATTATTAAAAAGATTAAATAGTCCACTTTATCAAAATATATGTTTTATGGATAGTATAGAAAAAGATACAGATAAAGAATATGATAGTAGCACACAAGGACCATTTATATTCCAATGTTTTAATAAAGAAGATACTTTGAAAAAATACGCACTAAAGGATTTTGAGGTTGATACCGAACTATATCCAGACGTAAGTTTAAGAGTAATTAAAAAATTAAATAAAGATTTAAAGAGATTACCAGAATCTTTACTATTAAGATGTTCTCTTGAAGTAGAAACCTTTTCACTTGAAAGATTTATGGATAAAGATAAAGATAAAGATAAAGAGACAATCAAATTAGAATCAGAGGAAGTATACCAATTATTTATAGAATATAAAAACTTGGTTAAACCAAGTGATTTAAAAGAAGACGGAGAAACATTAAATAAATCACAAATAGAACTATGGTCTTTTAAATCCAGATTTATGAAATACTTAGGTGAAACAAACGATTCCATTAGAGAAATATTTCCTTCTGAGGTATTTGATAATGATAATGATGATGCATTAAATATCGCAGTTGAAAATTTACTGGAAAAAACCAATGAAATGTTACCAACACTTGAAAAATCATTAGATTTAAGTATGTTAGAAAAATTGTATAAGTATGAACCCATACATTTACCAAAATTTTCCTTACAATTAGCAAAAGAAGAAACATTGGAATTAACACTACTGGAACAAAAAAATATGATACAATGTGGATTAGGAGGTATACAATCTGCTCTTAGTATGATATGTGGTAAATCAACTGAAGATATGGAAGTGCCGCAAGAATGGAAACTTGAAAAAGATAGGAAAAGGGTATTTACAGAATGGAAAAAAGGTATGGATCACAAGATACAGATATTAGGAAAAGATATATCCCCGTTTGGTAAATTTAGAAAATTTTGGGATGAAACAGAACCTTCAGTAAAAACTATATTTAGTGAATTATTTATTCATTTGAACTCTAAATTACAAGCAGTTCATTTACTTGTTGGTAGTGACAGTCAAACAGGATTTTCTGCTGAAGTATCATTATTAGTAACAAGATACTTATTTTATTCATGCTTTTATGAATTAATAGAATTTACAGATTGCTTAGAAGAAAGTAAAGGTTGTACTGGTAATCCTATATTTGACGGTTTAGAATTTAAAACAGGTGAAAATAAATCTTTGATGAAAGAATTTACACAAGTATTACTGGAAGAACTATATAAAAGTGATATACTATATAAAAAACAAGTATCTGAATTAACAGAAATATTAGCGAAAAATAGAGAAGCAGAAAAACAAGATTTATTACAGTATGGTCGTTCTGAAGTTAATGATCTTGAAAAAGAATTAAACGAACAATTCAGTAGAATAGGTATTAATCGTCGTCTTGATGAATATTCACACGCAAGAGGTGACAGTGTATATACAACAGAAGATTCAAACTCTATACAACAACAAGAACAGCATAATTATGAACAAGAACAAGCAACAGCAGAATATCAAGCGAATGATGTGACGGACGATGCATATTATCATGACCAACAAAATTCTGATGATATCGACGATTCTTAAATTATTTTATTTTTTATATATAAGATGAAATTATATATTATAATTTTAATATTACTGGCATTATATTTAATACTTGTAAATTGTAATAAAGAACATTTTGATAGTAATATATCTGTTTATAATAGATATATAGATATAGTCACTGCAGTTGATGAAGCACTAATTATATTCAAAAATATTATTAACACAGAATATACGAAAGAAGTAAAAATAAATCTCTTAAAGAATGAAATAATAAAAGGATATAGTCTATCTAATGTTGGTAGAGTTAGACAATTTTGTGCTTTTCCCGAAGGTTTATACTCTTATTTCTACTTATTTTTACTTTATACAGAATATAAGAAGAACAATAAAATAGACAAATATGTTAACAATTTAATTAAAAAAAGTAATAACATAGATAGAGTTATTGTTAATAGAATAAATAATACTAAATTAAATTTCAACAAAAATAAGAAATATAAAGATATATATAGATTTTTACCGGATAGTAGAGGCAATCTTAAAGTAAAACAAGATATAAAGAAACAAAAAAAAATATTTATAAATGAATTACATAATACATTCCAAAACAATAATGTGAACCCTAAATCTATTATTATATTTAAAAAAGATATCTTTAGTGTAGAAAAAGATGAAACAGATAAAGATGTATTTAGATATTTAATAACACAAAAAATAGCACTTAAGAGTGTAAAAAGTAATGTTCCTTTAACATGGGATAAAATTAAAAAAACATATTGTAAAGATATTGTGAAAAATCCAGAAGATATATTTACTTATGAACTCTTAATTGAGTTAATTAAAACGAAAAATACTGTTTATTGTAAATCACTGGACATTCAGAATTTATGTATGTTGAGTTTACGTCCTTGCTTTAAAGAGAAAATGGATACATCGGAATTTAATTATACACCCGCGAATACTGGTCGTGAAGTTACAACTGGACGAGTAAGTGGTCTTGACACTCGAAAGGCAAGTACTTATATTTCCAAAGATGATCAACTCAACAATTTTAGTAAAAAATTAAGGGATCGGTTAGAAATATATAGCATCTCTGGAAAAGCAGGAAACTGTTTTGATAAAGACAACAATATTTTATTAGACAAAAAAAGAAGAACGGATTGTCCTAAAGAATTTACATGGTCTTTACCTTGTACCCGTGACCGCGATTGTCCATACTATAAACGTAACTCTAACTATACTAACGAATATGGTAAATGTAATAATAACTATTGCGAAGTTCCACTTGGAGTAAAAGAAATGGGATACAATACCAGACCCAATATGACAAGAAAGAATAATATTAACGATGCATTCTGTTACAATTGTAAGACTCCTAATCCTCGTTGCTGCTCAAAACAAAAAGAACCAGATTATGCATTTAAAAATGATTACCAAGAAAGATTAAAAAAAAGAAAAGAACTCGCTAAAAAAGGTCTTAAAGTAAAAAATGAAACTATTGATTTAGAGAGCATATTAAAGTATACCAATTTTGTTTAATTTATTTTATATTTTTAATAATACAATCCATATCTCC
>Ga0308025_1000871_pt1 | contig 14667 bp, 6 predicted proteins | sample Neamet422_FD_201298 | JGI IMG/M metagenome (GOLD analysis project Ga0308025, IMG submission 201298) | Marine microbial communities from water near the shore, Antarctic Ocean - #422 | ecosystem: Environmental > Aquatic > Marine > Unclassified | place: Southern Ocean | collected 2014-10-03
CCTCGCCCGCATGGCAGTCACGTTGGCAGGACCTTCAGTGGGTACTCTTCTCGCAGGTTCTGTTGACTTTACAGGCACCGTCGAAGGCCTCGAACACGACCGCTTAGAGTACAAGGTCGACAGCGGTGAATGGACGCTTGGCGAAGAACTTGAGTTCATGGAAGTGGGCTCGCAAGATTGGTCTTTTACCTGGAGTTCAAACACGGTCGAAGACGGCTCCCACCGTCTTAATTTCCGTATGCTCAATGACAGTGGTGTTGCTACCGACACCATCCGCCGCACCTACACGGTGGACAATCAGCCTGCAGCACCAGACTTTGTGTTCCAAGGTTCGGTTGAAATTATGGACCAAGGCTTGCCAGTTTACTCGGCAGTCGCTGGGACCGTGCTTGAGATTGATTTCACAATTGCCAACATCGGTGATTTGGACGCAAACGAGGTCTATGTCAGTCTGAGCGCTCAAGGTTCCGCTTCAGAAACCTACCCTTCGGAAACCAGTATTCCGATCCTCAACGAAGGTGAAAGCCATCAAGTTACGCTCTATTGGTGGGCTACAGAAGCCGGGGTGCAAGATGTATCGATCACCGTTGACCCAACTGGCCAACATGCAGATCCGACACCTGAAAACAACGTATACACCTTCTCGTTCGACGTTGAAGAACGACCATTGGAAGCCATGCTTCGCTTCTTGCCAGGTGCGGTCACAACCCTCCCTAACATCCCTATTCCAGAAGAACCCTACACCCTTCGGCTTCGAATCGATAACCTTGGTAAGACCGATGCGATTGACCTGACGATGAAGTTAGAGCGCTGGAGCGAAGACGGATGGCTTCAACTCGGCAGCAAAAGCATCGAAGTTGTCCCTGGTTCTGACACCAGTTCAGGTTACAATGTTGTCAGTTTCGCCATCAACGCCAGCGAAACGAGGGGAGCCGTTCAATTCCGAGCCCTTTTGGAGGGCAATGGAGTTGAAACCGCATTCAGTGACCAGCGTTTCACCTTGGTCATCGACGATGTCTCACTCGGTTCTCAAGTGAACATCGACCTGTCGAGCGGCGAAGTCCCTGTCGAATTTATCGGACTTGAAGATGGAGCATTGCTGTTCACAACCGTTGATGGTGAACTCCATGTTCGAAGCATCACGAAATCCATGTCGGTGCAAACCGATTTATTGCTCGAAGACAATTGGGGCGGAGAACTCGCAGTTCTTGAACGAGAAGATGGAGCAATTCATGCCTCGTGGACTCGAAAAAGCGTCAGCACCGATGGTTACACCCTCACCAACATTGGGATGACCTCGCTTTCGAAGGTCGAAATGATCACGCCTGTGCATTACCAAATGCCGGCTCAAAAATTGTCGGAAGGATCGTATTGGGGCCTCACGATGGCTGAATATGACGGCACTGTGGTGCTTGCTGGTTACCATCGAGACATCGCCACTTCAGGTTCATGGCAAGATGTGACTTCAATCTTCACGCTCGTCTCAAACAATCCAGACAGCCCAACAAGTTGGGGCAACCCAATCAATGTCCTTTCCGACATCGATATTCGCCCTTCAAAGGGTGACCCTCTGGCCGTTGGCTTTGGTGAGGAAAATCTTCACATTCTCTATCAGGAAATGCGAGATGACATCACTGGCATCAACCGAGTTGGCTTGATGTACACGCACGGCGACCCAACACTGTCTTCTTGGAGTTTCCAATCCTCCGTTGGTGATGACGCCTCGAACGCTCGAATGATTGTGAAGCAATCCAAGAGCGATGACGTGTTGATTGCAGCGTGGATCGAAGGGCGCGGCCGAGATGCTATGGTTGCCCATGTCGTGACCGACAATGCTTGGAGCATTGACGATGCATCGAGGATTGAAGCACCTGGTGTGCTGAACCTCGAACTCCACGCTTCTTCTCAAGGTGTCCAAGCACTGTATGATGAAATCAATACCTACGGGCCAACCACCCGGTATGGGCTGCTCACCAACGGTGATCATGAAGCCATTTCTGGGATGTCTGATTTGATGGCTCAAGGCTTCCTTGAAGGGTATGCTGGGATGGAATCGGATGGCATCGTGATGCTCTCGACCGCCTCAGGTTCCCTCAAATTACGTACACTTGCTTCCCTTTCAGGCGACGATTCACCACTCATTGACGACAGCTCATTGCTGGATGCTCTGCTTGCGCCGTTGCCGGGATCACAACAAATGAAGCTGACCATTCTCGGGGTTGTTGGACTTGTCATGACGCTCTTCTTGGTCACCATCGTCGTTTCAATCCGTCGAGCACGAACAGATGAACACAAGGTGCTCGTGGCCACAGAAATCGTAGGCGAAGGTGAAGATTCCATCGAACTCATGATTCAACCCAAAGACGATGTTGGACCCCTCCTTGCCATTGATACCGATGCCGAAGATCTGGTCATCTCTTCAAGCGCTGCAGTTGTCATGATGGATGACGAATCGCCAACACTATCGGAGAGCCTCGAAGCAAAGGCAGACTCCGGTGAAGGAAATGCACGGCTCAACCGTCGAATGCAACGCAAGCAACAAAGGGAATTTGCTGAAATTACACAAACACTGCAACCTTTGCCGCCTCTGCCTGCAGTTGGTGCAATCGGCTCTGGAACCCTCGAACTTCCACCGCTTCCAGCATCTGGTAAACTCCCACCTCTCCCAGCACCCGGTGAACTTCCACCGCTTCCTGCGCTCGGAGGATTGCCTCTGTTGGGTGGCTTGCCACCTTTGCCGGGGATTGCTCCTCCACAACGTGATGTGGTCTGCAACGAATGCCAAGCTGGGTTCGTTGTCAAGGACATGACCCTTCGAAAGGTGACCTGTCCGATTTGCTCAAACCAAATTCAATGTTGAAGTGATTGTTATGTGTGGAATTTTTGGATACATTGGGCCACATCAGGCCTCCCCAATTTTGCTTGAAGGCTTGCGCCGATTGGAATATCGAGGGTACGATTCGACAGGAATTGCCGTGAAAAACGGAGACATCAGCATTTACAAAAAAGTGGGCAAGGTTCAACAATTGCGCAGCATTCTTCCTCAAACCATTGAGGGCAACATGGGAATTGCTCACACCAGATGGGCCACACACGGCGGAGTGACCGATGAAAACGCCCACCCTCATCCTTCAGCGCATGGCAAGGTGGTCATCGTCCACAATGGCATCATCGAAAACGCTCGAATGTTGCGCACATCCCTCAAAGTCCAGGGTGTCAACGTGGTCAGTGAAACAGATTCAGAGGTCCTCGCCCACATCATCGAGCGTGAGTTATCAATCGATGACAACCCAGAAGAGGCAGTTCGTCGAACCCTCAGACAAGCCCGTGGCACATGGGGTATTTGTGCTATTTTCAAAGACCATGACATGATTATCTGTGCCCGAAACGGTTCACCGTTGATCATCGGTCAAGGCATTGATGAAATGTTCATTTCAAGTGACCCGCACGCCTTGACTGCCCATACCCAGCAAGTGATTTATTTGGAAGATGGAGATTTGGCAACGCTCACAGCAACCTCTGTCAAATTGTCAACGCTGACCGGTGGCGACAGTGCGACAAAAGGCACAACGCTGGAAGACGACTGGGGCGAATCGGAACTCGGTGACTACCCTCACTTTATGCTCAAAGAAATCTATGAACAACCCGACGCACTTCGCCACTGCATCAACGGCCGTTTGGACCGAGCACGTGGCAGTGGGAAACTCGGGGGGCTGAAACTCTCACCTGCTGCATTAGCAAAGGTACCTCATGTACGCTTGCTTGGTTGCGGGACATCCTACAATGCTGCAGAAATCGGTCAACTCTTGATTGAGAAATTGGCTAGGATTCCAACAGTCGCCCATATATCCAGTGAATTCAGGCATAACGATCCTGTGATTAATCCAAGCGCCTTGCATTTTGCCGTCACTCAGTCCGGTGAAACCGCAGACACTCTTTCTGCGATCAAAGAAATCCAACTCAAAGGTGGGAACGTCCACGGTGTCGTCAATGTGGTTGGCTCTTCCATCGCTCGCTTGTGCGGACGGGGCGTGTACATTCACTCTGGTCCCGAGCAAGCAGTTGCCTCAACTAAGGCGTTCTCAAACATGGTCGCAGCTTTGTCCATGTTTGCTCTTCAAGTTGGTCGGTCTCGAAACATCAGCAAGGAGCGAGGCATCGAATTGATTCATGGCCTTCAACAAGTGCCGCACCTCGTCGAAGCCTACCTCGAGAACCAAGGCCCGATCCTCGAAGCCGTCGAATTGGTTAAAAATGCCAAAAGCGTTCTTTTCCTTGGGCGTGGAATCTCTGCTCCAGTTGCAAAAGAAGGTGCCCTCAAACTGATGGAGATCGCTTACATTCCTTGCCTTGCTTACCCTGCTGGTGAAATGAAGCACGGACCGATTGCGCTGTTAGAAGAAGGGAGTCCAGTGATTTTCATTGCTCCAAATGATCACGTCAAGACCAAGACGGTTTCTGCGATTCATGAATGCCGTGCACGTGGTGCTAAGATTATTCTGATTCACGAAGAAGGTGACGAGATTGCAGAAGAAGGCGATGTCTGCATTCCAGTGCCTCCAGTTCACAACCTTCTCTCGCCTTTGCTGACCGTTGTACCATTGCAACTGATCGCATACCACACTGCGCTTGAACTCGGATGCGATGTTGATCGTCCTCGTAACTTGGCGAAATCAGTCACCGTCGAGTGATGATGTTCACAGAATGGTGAAGCGCTGTTCATCTTCCTTCCAATTGAAGGGCTTGTAACCAAGGCTGTGGCGTGTATGACGCATTTTGACAATGCCTAACTTTCGGTTGACGTCATCACCAGAACGTTCCATGACAAGGTGAAGCACACCGTCGGAAAGATAGTCTTCAACGCCATATTCGCCGAATTGCTTGTTATCTTCACCGGTCATTTCACAGATGAAGTAGGCCGTCAAACCGAGTCGACGAACAGCTTCAAAGAGACGGAAGATCTCATCACGAGGGTTTTCCATTTTGGTGAGTGTGAAGAAGGCACCAAGGGAATCGAACACCAGAAGTTCAAACCCGATTGCTTCTCGGTATGAAGTGAGTTGCTTGATCAGTTGGCCCATCCAATCGATGCGGTCGCTCATCCCTTGCTTATCGAGCTCAACACGCAAGTCCGACAGGTCGATGATGGCGATCCGGTTTCGAACCCGTGCATCATCCACATTCATGCCCATGTTGGCCATGTGCGAACGCAGTGAATCCTTACCTTGTTCAAGGGTGACATAGATACCGCTCGTTTCGCCATAGAGGACGGCGTTGTAGAGCACGGAGAAGGTCAAACTGGACTTCATGGCACCTGATGCGCCAGCGACAATACAGATGTGTCCTTGTGGGATTCCACCCTGCATATTTTCATCCAATCCTTCAATGTGAGTAGGGATTCTTTCAACATCGCTCATGCCGGCACCGTTTGCTGGAAGACGGGTCGATTCTTCAACCTCTCCCCTCTCCACTTTCGCCAAGAGCGGTTCAATTCCAGTGAAAACAGTAAATGGAATGGACCCTCTCACAGCGTTTGAAGCACATGGTATCTCTCTGGTTGGCATCGCAATCCCCTCGTCGCGCTTCAATGGTTCAGGCACTGTTCCCAGAAGTGCATTGCAAAGGACTCGACGGCGTCGATGAAACACCACCTTCAGCCGGTTCCATTGCCGAAAAAATCACTTCGATTTGCAAAAGCAAAGCAGATGCTGTCCCTTCGAATCACGGCTACGATGTGGTTTTAGTCTGCGATACGGTTCTTGCTGATCCTGATGAAGTGAATTTACTTCTCGGAAAACCAAGGGATGCTGTCCACGCTGCGACAATGCTCCACCGTCTTTCAGGGCGCCGTCACCAAGTGTGGTCGGCCGCCGGCTTGTGCCTTCAGGGTACATGGCGCTTTTTCGTCGAACATTCCGTCGTTGAAATCGATCCACTTCCGGATGACAAACTCGTTGAATTGGTTCTCAATGGCTCTTGGAAAGGAAAGGCAGGTGGCTATGACTTGGCTGGACAAATGGGAGGGCATGCTCGTCTTGTCGATGGTTCAGAAGCAACGGTGTTGGGCATACCTCAAGCCGCAATGGAAGCGCTTGAATTACTCCGTTGATTCAATCTGAATGTAGCGGCCATAGAACATTGGAATACGATGCCAGGTGTTGAAACTCAGCAGTGTTTGCCGCAAAAAGTTCGAGATTGTGAGGACTGAACAAATCCCAGTGGAGAACACGTAGATGATTTCTTCATTCGTTGTGGTCCCAAATTCAAACCAAACCTTGAGGTAAAACATCTGCATCGCAAGAAAGCCAACAAGAAAGCACAAGAGGAACGGCATGTTTGATTTCCTCTTGTGAATGTTAATGTGCAAATGGTCCTCATGGAGGTACAACGAATACCCCCAAAGCGCGAGCAAGATTGAGGTGGCAACGAGGGTGTTGTACCCCGGAATGCCTGGTTGTTCTGAGTAGGCGGAACCGTTGAAGGCGTGAAATGAGCAAAACGGCAACATCCAAAGCGCAGCAAAAATCAATCGGTTATGCGCCATCTTTTCACCAAACAATGCTTTTTTGGCAACCTTAAGAGGATTGCATAACAAAAAAGCACCCAGAATGGACAGACCCAAAGTCGAGTACTTCATCTGCATGAGCAACGGAGCAGAACCCCCATCATCGCGCCCTGCAAGGAATGCAAACAAGACATGCAGGGCCATCAGGATAAAAAATAAAGTAGCTCGGTTTTTTATTTTTTCAGGATTGATGATGTTCCAATTAAGGCGGCGATTAAAATGGCTAATGATGATCACGAGCGTAAGCAAAAGAAAGACCATGACAATGACGCTATGTCCCAACTCGAGCAATCCTGCTACGTCCCTCCAAAGCCAGCAAGCCAACACCGTCATGCCGAGCAATGGCAGGATCAATCCGGGGACAAGTGAAAATACACCGACCTCATCTTCTTTCCCAGCCCTTTTTGACTCAAGGTACAATCGGCGCCCTGGTCCACCAAGCGACAAGACCGAGAGGGCCAAAAAGGCAATACCAACGGTCGAAAATTCTTCAATGCGTTGCGATGTTGGCATGAAGGTGGATATGGTCAAGAATACTTGTCCTGCCAAGTTTGTGATTGAAAATTGCCTCAACGCATTTTCATGAAACGGAGCTGAGCCATGGATCAAGGGGAGGAGGTCGAAACCAATGGCGGCAATCAAACACATCATCCATCCCAAACAAACCCACACAAAGACAATGTAAATATGGGTCGAATAATTTTGAAGAAAGATTTCGTTGTACACCGATTCACTCAAGATGTGCCATGTCATTATGCTTAGGAAAATGGCAGTTGTGATGCACGATGAGAAGTACAATCCAAGATACGAGCCAGCGGAGCTCGTCCTGATGCTTGCAAACCGACTCATGGGGTTTGATGAGTGATGTTTGGTATAAACTCGTTGCCGATACTCATGAAGTAAGCAATCCAGTGAGCCCAAGTTCATGGCTGTGGACATCCACGACAACACCGTTTCCAGGCAATAACAGCAACTTATCTTCGGAATCAAGGGCAAACACACCGACACCGACATCGTCGCTTAGGTGCTTCAATTCTCTGCGTACCACATTTTGATGCGTGTCCATGTGGACGAGGGGGCGCAAGTCGACAATCACAGTGTCACCTTGACCAAGGCGAGAGGCAATACCTCGAGTGGGGATTCGATTCATCACGTCGGGTGCTACGTAGCGAAGGGCTCTGTTTGGGATCACTGGTGGTGCCGCTGATAAGGCTGCAAGGTCATGAAAAGGCTCGCCATCTGCCGTGACTGGACCGTTCCAACCAAGCGGGACTGGTTTGCGTGGTGGTTGAACGCCCACTGGTTCTGGAACAAAGGGGAGAACCGAGGCGACTGGCTCGGGAAGAGGTGCAATCTGTTGCTGGACACCCTCGGGCGCTTGCTGTGCTTGCTTCGCTGGCCGTTTGGAATGTGGCGCTGCTTCAGGATCAGGAAGTCCGAAAAATTGCCAAAGACTTGCCATATTCTCACCGTTCACAAATCAAGATCGTCAAGCGATCCTGTTAGATCCGATACTGGAGAGGCTGCTGGGGTATCAGTACTTACCGGTTGAATCGCAGCAGGTTGGCCCTGTTGGGCTGCCAAGTACTGCGCTCCATAGTGGCTCCATTGTTCCATGGACCATCCTTCAGGCAGGCCGGTGACGGGCAAAGGTGGCCCGCTTGGGGCCGGCGCAGGTGCGATTGGTTGGACGACTGCAGCAGGTGCGATTGCTGCGAAGGGATCTTCTTTCGGTGCAAACGCTGGTTCTGTTGCGAATGCTTGAGTTGGTGCGTACATCTGATCGGTTGCAACTGCTTGAGTTGGTGCGTACATCTGATCGGTTGCAACTGCTTGAGTTGGCTGTTGAGCATAGCCAGTTTGGCCATAGATGTCTGCCTGTGCTGCGGGTGCTGCATAATCTGGAGCGGCAACAGGTGCTGTTGAGTTCATCACAGGTGCCGGTGGTTCGCCTGAAGGCATCGAGGCAAAATCTGAGAAGTTCTCAGAGTCCCTGGAGTTCTTTCCGCGTGTGAGCAATAAGAATCCAGCGAGCAGCACAACGATGATGCCCAGGCTTCCGATGATGGCGCTTGGAACGGTTCCAATTGCTTCGCTGACCGATTCAATGAATCCATCAGCAGGTCGCTCTGTCACGGTGAGTTGTATCGAGGCCGTTGAGAATTCACCATCATCATCGGTCACGGTTAGGACGACAATCCACTGGCCCGGCGGGAGATTTTCAATCGTGTACATTGGGCCTGAAAAGTCAACATCGCCCGTTTTTACTTGGTCGAGGTCAGAATCGTAATGGTCGCTGTCCCATTGATAGAGGAGGGTCAATTTGTCACCCGCTGTTTCTCGTGAAGTCAATCCCGAAAGCGTGATGTTTTCGCCTTCCATCAGCGAAATGGTGCTGGTGGAATTTGTAATGGTCGCCGATGGAGGAAGGTTCTGTACGCTTACGTTGACCGAGGTCAGTGCTTGAGCTCCATCGTCATCGGTGACGGTTGCTGTGATCTGACGGATACCTCGCGTCGACCACATAGCGGTAATTTCAGTTCCTTCCATCTCACAATCATTGAGTGCATTGCCGTCGCTGTCACTGTCGATTGCAGCGTTCATGTCCCAGCACACGACAAGCGTGTCAAGGTCCGAAGCAGTGTCATCAACGATGGCAGCAAAGGTCACGTCTGCATCTTCCAAAATGGGCACATCAGAACCTAAGCCAGTGATGGTAGGAGCGACGTTGCGAATGTTGACGCTGGCTGTTTGAACCACTGAACGTTCACCATCATCGTCGTACGCAACCACTGAGATGTTGTGAATGCCAGATGTCGTCCATGCAACAGTTGCTGTCGATGCAGGACCACGCGTGGTCTCTGTCCAGTTGAGGTTGCGATCTGAAGGCGTCCATTCGATGTTGATGTCATCACGATCTGAAAGCGTATCATCTGCGTTGATTCGAAGCAAAGCCACTTGGTCTTCATCCAAGTTCCATACCCCGAGGCTATCGACGCTCAAGTTCGAGCCGCCGTACCACAGTTCTGGTGCAGCAAGTGTCGGTGCAATGTTGAGCACATCAAGCGGGGTTTCCACCGTCGTTGTCGCACCGTCATCGTCGGTTGCAACTGCTGTGATCATCATGATGCCTTCTGCCATTGGCGTAATGGTGCATGTTGGTTGGGTGAGCCCCTCTTCACACGCCATGCCCGGCCAAGAAATACTGACTTGTTGGCCTGAAGGAGAAACAGTGTCAACGTCACCGCTGTCGGTGGCGTCAATGGTTACTTTTTCTTCGACATCAATGCTTGGAACGACGCTAAGGTTGAGGTATGGGTTTCGGTTGAGGACGGTCACGTTGTAATGGATGATGTCCGTGTCGAGTTCTTCATCCGTGACGATGAGCCTGATGCTCCATTCGCCATCATCGGACCAGTTCCATTGTGTCCAGCAATCTTGTGATTCAATCACATCGATGAGGCCTGGTCGAGATTCAATCTCGAATTTACAGTTGACATCTCCGCCATCTTCATCGAAACTCTGAGTGGCGTTGAGGGTGACGTTCTCGAAGGTCAGTTTGTTCATATCAACGACCAGGGAGCCGGTTGGTGCTCGACCGATGAAGATGTTGATTTCAGCATCATTGTTGCTTCTGTTGGCATCCTCTGTGACCAGTTGATCTGGATCAACGGTGAACGAAAGAGTTTGGTTGCCGATTGCAGTTTCGGCAGGGACGGTCCAGTTGACAGTAATGCGTTCTTCACTGTAGGACGAAATCGCTGGAATGTTTTGTCGAATGCTGGTGCCATCGGGTGTGATGACTTCGATTTCGGTTGCCGGTGAAGTGAGGACACCTCGGTTTTGCGCAGGAATTGAGAAACTGATGAGATCGTCTGGGAGGGCTGCATACCCTGTGACCTTGCTCAAAATAGATGCTTCACCGTCACGAATTCGGGTGACGATGATTGAATCTGCTTGGGCTACAAGATCAATACCGACAACTGTCAAGTCGATAACAACGGTTGTGGCTCCGATAATTTCTGTTGCCGGGTCCCACACAATCACGCCGTTGCTGGTGAAGTCATCGCTTGAGGGGGTGCTGTCAACGACGTTAGAAACGTTAAGTTGACTCGTGATCACACCATTTCCATCGGTTGTGGGGTTGGCCAAGTGGCTGTCCAGCTCATAGCGCAACTGAAGATTTTTATTGGCCTGCGGGACATTGTTTGGAGAGGTGAGGTAGGTGGCCGTCACGGTTTGTTCAGAATCAGGAAGGGTGGCTAAAAATTGCATATCAACATCAATTTCAACGTTGCGTGTCCCTGGGGTGGAAGAAGAGGAAACGCCATAGGAGTCGGTTGGGTTGTATTCCTTCAGCAACCAATCAATGGTGAATCCTGCAGCGTTTGAAACTCGCATCCAGGAGTTGTAACGGACAGCGGGGCAGTACCAGTTGTAACCAGCGGATACACCCGTTTCGTTCACTTCATTGATCTTGTAAGAATCGGCGCATCCAGAGTAATCAATGCTGTTCGTTCCATCCGTTGGGGCACCGTTGGCAGTGATTTGCCAGCTGGCGTTCTCAGGTCCAGCGGTGTCGAACTCACTTGGGTCGAAGTAATCCGAACTTCCAGAAACAGATGTTCCAGACATGAAAGGCATGTACCATTGGTCACCGAGATGAATCGGGAAGTCGTACTTTTCCTTTGGCGGGAGGTAGATTGTGTCAAAGGTAATCTCTGCGATGTCTTGTTCAAGGAATCCAAGATTAAAGGGCCGGAATGTGACATCCAATGTGAAATCGGAATTGATGACGGCAAGGTCGCGCACTCGGACCAAATCTTCGCCTTCGTAACCGATGTCGAGTCGGCCAGAGACCCCTTCGAGGGTGGCGCCACTGTTCCCAGAGGTGAAATCGCCATCGATTTCCAGTTTGTAAGCGAGCGTTTGAATGCCATCAATGGTGGTGAACAGAATGTCAGTCACCGTGTATGTTGTATCTCCGGTCAAGGTGTTGAGCGAAGCGGAAACATTCGCTTGAGCAATCAATTGGGCGACATCAAATTTCGTGTCGTAAACCCATTCGTCGCCAATGCGCCACGTGGGGAGATCCTTGTCCTTATCCCACCCTTCAGCGTTCATTGCATCAGTTGCTTCCTCAAGGAAACTGGATGAGGTGACGAAGGCTGTGAAAGGGGAAGCAAACATCAGGAAAATCAAGCCAAGAACAATTGGTCGGAGTTGATTCATGCTTTTCGGAAGAAGTACTCCTACTTGAGGTCGGTGGCACTTTGTGAAAAGCCTGCGGCTTGCGACCCCTGTGCATCGAGGTATTGTTGACCATAGTGCCCCCATTGCTCGATTGTCCACCCGTTCGGCAAACCATCTTCTGGTACAACTGGGCCAAATCCAACAGGTGTCATCTTCTCCTCTTCTGCCACGGCTATGGGTGCTGGTTGAGCGGTGATGGCCGGCTCGGCGGATGGGGGCTGAGTCCCGAACGCATCCATTTGCGGGGGCGTTGAGGGTCGACGTACCTGTGCCTCTTCGATGAGTGACGGCGTATCGAAGACATCATCCAGCATGCCCTCTTCATTGCCTTCCCACGGTGTGTCATTGCCGCCTTTCCTTCTGCGGGTGAGCAAAGCGAGCAAGAGTAGAACTCCGAACAGTAAGCCGATTTGAGCGAGTGAATTTGCTTCCTCGCCGATCAGTCCAGCACTGATTTGTTCGATGGAATTGCGTTCAGGTGGCGCCACATCAATCACCATTGTGGCTTGACCTGGGCGCTCAGGATTTTCATCCCAAGCAATCGCTTTCACTCGAACTTTACCAGGTGTCCTGAACATGTGCTGAACCGTTGTTCCAACCAAATCCGCATCGTTGTCCTTGATCCCATCACCGTTGCTGTCAACGGTGGTGTCCAGATCCCAAACGATGGTCAAAGCACCGATGTCGTTTGCAGAGTCAATGGTTTGTTGAGCGCTCAAGACGCATGTTTGTAACGCCATGCATGCGAGGTTTTGCAGCCTCACAATCGGCGGCATGTTGAGCACTTCGACATTAATCACTTCGCTTGTCTGAGCGCCATCATCATCGGTGACGTGGTAGATGATGGTGTGCGTACCGCTTCGGTTCCAAGCGTAGGTGAGCACATCGCCTTTGACATCACAATCGTCGTCAGCCCCACCAATGTCGTTGCTGTCGACGCCCGGATCAATGTCCCAACAACGAACCAGTGAATCTTTGTCGCTTACGGTATCGGTCGCGTTCCCAGTGATCGTGATCGATTGGCCCTCAGCAATAGGGAGGATCGATACAAGTGGTTCAATCACGGGCGGAACATTGCGAACATTGACCCATCGCTCGTTGATGGTGCTCGATTCCCCATCTGTATCGCTGACTTCCAAACGAATCGTATGGAGGCCAGAAGTCGACCACAGCATCGGGAAGGTGGAGACTCGACCAGAGTACGTGTACATCAGGGATGGTTCTTGTCCATCCGGCCACCATGTGTGGGTGAGGGTTTCCAAGTCGTCAACTGAATCCAAGGCTTGCCCTCTGACCGTAATGATTTCATCTTCATCCAAGTGCCATATTTGTTGTTCATCGCTGATGAGGATCGTTTCGTCCTTGAGCAAAGAAATCGTGGTGCTGTGCGGTGCGATGTTGGTGAATTGGATCTGAATGCTCGCCATTGTGATGGCTGAGTCATCATCGGTTCCAACCGCGGTGAATGTGTGCCACCCTTCTGTTGGGGCCGTTGTTGTGCACACTCGGGTGTAGTAGCCTTCTTGGCACAGCGTGTCAGGCCAAAACACATCGACGACACCAGGCCAAACGTCCTCAGAATCTGAATCGTTGGCGTAGGCATAGAGGGTGATTGGGTGCTCGACCTTGGCTTCACTTCTGGCGCTTCGGATTTCGATTTTCGGGGCCCTGTTTCCAATTGAGGCGATGAGTGTGGTTTGGCTTTCATCCCGCTCTTCATCGATCACGGTGACTTCAACGGGGTATTCTCCATCATCCATCCACGTCCAATTGACGCTGCAATCTCTTGAGGCCATCTTGATCCAAGCCCAGGTGCGGGTTCCGTCATCGTATGGGATGTTGAATTCACATGTCACGGTTCCACCGTCTTCATCAAAGCTGTTTTCAGCACTCAGTGTGACTTCTTCCATCGTGAGTGCGCTGGTGTTTTCAAGAACAGGGGTCGGGAGGCGACCAACAAACATGGCCAGTTCAGCGACATCATTTGCAGCATTTGCATCGGCTGAGTTGATGTTGTTTGGATCAGCTTCCCACGTCACTGGGACAACGCCTATGGCTTGATTTTCAGGGACCATCCAAGTGAAATTAATTTTGTGCGCTGCATAGGTGGCCAGCGGTGGAAGGGCGTAGGAAGTGGTGAGTCCATCTGGGCCAGTGACGCCGATGGTGGTGGTGGTCGAAGTGGTGATCCCCCTGTTTTGAACGCCGACTTCTACGAGCAATTCGTCCCCGGGTAAGACGTTCCATCCAGAGAGTGAATTCAACTCCGTGGTCACTCCGCTCCTGTTTCGAAGCACTTTGGCAAAGTCCTCACTCGCAATCAAATCGAGCCCAACCAAGAACTCATCGAGGGTGACGGTGGTGGCGCCAACATGGATGGTTGGGGATTCAGAGGCTGGGTCGATGCGGGCGATGATGCCATGGCTTGCCCAGTCAAGCAAGGTTGCAGAGGGGTCCTTCGCATCGCCAACATCGAGGGTAAAGTAAGCGGTCCCGTTGCTTGCTGTTGTGGCAGATTGGATTGAGCCAGTTGTTTCATGACGCAATTCGATTGGTAGATTATTGACGCTGTTAAAGCATGATGCAGAAGCATTGACCCACACACCCATCGGTGTGTTCAACGCTGTGATTGGGTTTTCTAGATCGATCGCAAGGCATGCATCGCGTGAACCCGGGTTGTTGTATTCATCAACGCCAGTTGCTCCAATGGGGATGTACCTCTTCAGTCGGAAGTCGATGGTCAAACCGATGTCATCTTCGGTATGGAGCCAAGCATAGTTCGACACTTCTGGGCAGTACCATCGGTAACCAGTTGGCGCTCCATCGCTGTTGACGGATTGCAGTTCGTA
>Ga0308025_1000873_pt1 | contig 14663 bp, 11 predicted proteins | sample Neamet422_FD_201298 | JGI IMG/M metagenome (GOLD analysis project Ga0308025, IMG submission 201298) | Marine microbial communities from water near the shore, Antarctic Ocean - #422 | ecosystem: Environmental > Aquatic > Marine > Unclassified | place: Southern Ocean | collected 2014-10-03
GAACTGGCCAGCCCTTTGTTTTACAAGGCCTTTTAGTGACTCGCTTAACGCTTATCAAAGGCCCCTCTAACAAGGGAGCGCCATTATATCCATCGCAGAGCAAAGCACAAGCAGTTTAGGGAAATAAGGCAAAAAAGACAGTGATCTGGGGCTTGAGCAAGCTTAAGAAGGATTGAAGGTAAACTGAGCACAGCCAAAGCGCCTTACGGGCTTGCAACTGCACTCAGCTCGACCGACGAACTACATCACCAAATGACGAATATCACCTAGCAATTTTGCTAGGTATTGAGTGAAGCGTGCAGCGTCTGCACCATTTACAGCACGATGGTCATAAGACAAGGACAACGGCATCATCAGCCTAGGCTCAAACTCAGCGCCATTCCATCGCGGCTGCATTTCAGCTTTAGACACTCCTAAAATAGCAACCTCAGGTGCATTCACTATGGGAGTGAATGCCGTGCCACCGATGCCACCCAAACTAGAAATGGTAAAACAACCACCCTGCATATCTGCAGGCATCAACTTTTTATTCTTCGCTTTCGCGCCCATGGCAATGATTTCTTCCGACAACTGCCAAATAGATTTCTTATCTACTTCACGAATAACCGGCACCATAAGTCCCGATGGCGTATCCACAGCAACACCAATATTGATGTAATGCTTTTGTACAATGTGCTCACCGTCATTATCTAACGACACATTAAACTGAGGGTACTGAAGTAAGGCCATGGCGCAAGCTTTTAGCATAAAGGGCAATGGCGTGACCTTAGTGCCCCTCTGCTCCGCTTCTGCCTTTAGCCCCTTACGAAAAACTTCCAACTCAGTGATATCTGCATGATCAAACTGGGTAACGTGAGGTACATTGAGCCAACTGCGAGTCATATTTTGCGCAGTGATACGCTTAATCTTACTCATTTTAACGTGGTCTACTGCACCAAACTGACTAAAGTCGATGGCTGGCGGTTGCTCTATACCATGGCCCTGCATGGATGATGCCGCAGGTTGTTGCAGTTTTTGTTTTACAAAAGCTTGTATATCTTCTTTCAATACACGATCTTTTGGTCCAGTTGAAACAACTTGCGCCAGGTCTACGCCCAATTCGCGGGCTAGCATACGCACAGCAGGACCCGCATGCGCGGCACCAGCAGTAACAAGCACATCAGACACCTGGCCAACTGGGGCTGGCGCCTTCGCAGGAGTCACAGCCTGCCTGGCTTGAGATACAGGCGGCGTAAGCACCTCTGGCTCCACCACAATTTCTAGGGCAACTTCACTAGGTTTGACTGACTCACTGGCCTTAACCACTTCACCAGATTTGCTCATTAATACTGCAATGGTATCGCCCACATTAACTTTATCACCGTCTGCCACTTTAATTTCGAGCACAGTGCCGGCAAAATCCACTGGAATCTCCATCGAGGCTTTATCAGTTTCAAGCACAACCAGGCTGTCGCCTTCAGCTAACTCATCACCCACCTTAACGGATATCTCAATCACCTCTACATCAGCAGCTCCGCCTAAATCCGGCACCAAGGCAAAACGTTCTGACTCGACAACTGAAGATTCAACTACCACATCAGGCACAACGGCACTGGCCACTTCGGCCTCCACTGACACCTCTGCTTCAACTTCCACTTCAGGCTCTAGCGTTACAACGTCATCTGACACAGACGCAGAACTGTCTGATGCATCAGCAGATTCAATCTCTACCATGACATCACCCAAACTGCAGGTGTCGCCTTCTTTTAAAACAATCTTTTTAATTATGCCCGCAGTTGATGCCGGAATTTCCATTGATGCTTTGTCAGTTTCAACCACTATAATAGAGTCGCCTTCACTTACCACATCACCAACGGCTACGCAGATCTCGATCACTTCTACGTTTTCTGCACCGCCCAAATCTGGGATCATCATATTACTTGTTGCCATGTCTATGTCCTCTTCTCGTCAGCAGCTTACAGGTGAACTGGATTTGGCTTATCACTGTCGATATTGAACTTTTTAATGGCCCGCGAAACCTCACTCACCTTTATGGTACCGTCTTCTGCCAAAGCCTTTAGCGCTGCTACCACAATGTAGTAACGATTCACCTCAAAAAACTCTCGAAGTTTTCCGCGACTATCACTACGGCCATATCCATCAGTACCCAGCACCTTATAGGTGGCAGGCACAAACTCACGAATCTGTTCCGCAAATGCTTTGACGTAGTCTGTAGCAGCAACAATTGGACCCGCATGGTCAGAGAAACACTCTTCTACATAGCTTTGCCTTGGCTTGGCCTCGGGGTGTAGCATATTCCAACGGCTTGCATCCTGCGCGTCACGCCCTAACTCGTTAAAGCTTGTGGCACTCCAAATGTCTGCACCAATATTAAACTCCTCAGACAATATCTCTGCAGCAGCTTCAACTTCTCGTAAGATAGTGCCACTGCCCAGCAACTGAACTCGTTTTTTGGCTTTAGACTTGATCTCTTTTAACAAATACATACCTTTGATAATTCCAGCCTCACAGCCCACTGGCATATCTGGCTGATGGTAGTTTTCGTTCATCACGGTAATGTAGTAGAACTTGTTTTCTTTTAGGTTATACATGCGATGCAGGCCGTCTTGAATAATAACCGTCAGTTCATAAGCATACGTAGGATCATAAGTAACACAGTTGGGGATCAAGTTGCCCAAAATATGACTGTGGCCATCTTCGTGCTGCAATCCCTCACCATTCAACGTAGTACGGCCTGCTGTGGCTCCAATAAGGAAACCACGAGCCTGGCTGTCACCCGCAGCCCACGCTATATCGCCAACGCGCTGGAAACCAAACATAGAATAGAAAATGTAAAACGGAATCATGGCGTAATTATTATTACTATATGAAGTTGCACAGGCCAACCATGCGGACATAGCTCCTGCTTCGTTAATGCCTTCTTCAAGTATTTGTCCTGCCTGATCTTCACGATAGTACATTACCTGATCGGCATCGTGGGGCACGTACTTCTGCCCTTCTGCTGTATAAATACCTAACTGGCGGAACATACCCTCCATACCAAAGGTGCGCGCTTCATCTGGAACAATCGGCACAACTCGCTGGCCAATTTCTTTATCTTTAACTAGCGTAGTCAAAGTACGAACGAATGACATGGTGGTGGATATTTCACGCTTACCGCTGGATTTCAACTGTCCACCAAGAGACTCCAAGCTAGGAGTTTTTAGGGACTCAAAATCACTACGTCGACTCGGCAATACACCACCAAGGGCTTCACGCCTTGCACGCATGTACTTCATTTCTGGCGTATCTTGTGCTGGACGGAAGTAAGGTACGTTCTTAATTTGTTCACGGGTTAATGGAATATTAAAACGTTCACAAAAACTTTCCATTTCGTCCATATCAAGCTTTTTGAGAGAGTGAGTTGGGTTCTTTGCTTCACCCGACTTACCCATACCGTAGCCTTTAACAGTTTGAGCTAAAATAACTGTAGGTCTACCTTTCGTGTGTGTCGCTTCGTGGTAGGCCGCATAAACCTTATAAGGATCATGGCCGCCACGGTTAAGTTTCATAATATCGTCGTCAGTGTAGTCTGCCACCATCTCTAGTAGCTCTGGATACTTACCAAAGAAGTGCTCACGGGTATAGGCACCGCCCATGGCTTTGTAGTTTTGCAACTCGCCATCAACCACTTCGTTCATCCGCTTTTGCAACAAACCATGAGTGTCACGCTCTAATAGAGGATCCCAATGACGCCCCCACAGAACTTTAATAACATGCCAACCAGCGCCCCTAAAGATACCTTCAAGCTCTTGGACAATTTTACCATTGCCACGCACAGGGCCATCTAAACGCTGTAAGTTACAGTTGATCACAAAAATAAGGTTGTCTAGTTTTTCGCGGCCCGCTAATGAAATACAACCCAACGACTCAGGCTCATCACATTCGCCATCACCCAAAAAGGCCCATACTTTACGGTCGCCATTTTCAACTAATCCACGCTGCTGCTGGTAGCGCATAATGTGGGCTTGATGAATCGCCTGCAATGGACCCAAACCCATTGAAACCGTAGGGAACTGCCAGTAGTCAGGCATTAACCATGGGTGGGGGTACGAAGACAAACCATTACCATCCACTTCACGGCGAAAATTGTCCATTTGCTCGTCAGTCAATCGCCCTTCTAAATAGGACCGCGCATAGATACCAGGAGCAATATGGCCTTGGAAAAATACCAAGTCACCTTCTTGTTGATCCGTATTGCCACGGAAAAAATAGTTAAAACCTACATCGTATAGCGTGGCTGATGAAGAGAAGCTAGCAATATGCCCACCCAAACCATCGTCATTATCATTAGCGCGCATCACCATAGCCATGGCATTCCAACGAATTAAAGAACGAATACGACGTTCGATGAATAAGTCACCAGGCATATGCTGCTCATTGTTTAGAGCAATGCTATTTACATAAGGTGTAGTGAGTGAATTTTCTACCTTCGCACCCTGTAAACGGGCCTGCTCGCCCAGCTGTGCCAGGATATATCGAGCACGATCCGCACCCTCGTTTTTAATCACTGATGTCAAGGCGTCCAACCACTCTTGCGTTTCGATTGGATCTATATCTGAATGAGACTGCAACACATTTTTCTCCTATCCACTAATGCAGAAATTTTACACTTCTGCACAACATAAAATAATATGTAGTAATACTACAATAATTACAAAAATAATGCCAATTTAAGACTAAAAAATCACTTGTGAGTAAATATTTTACATTTTTAAAGTTACACGCCAGAACGCCTCATAGCGCGCTCTTGCCGGGTCGACTCCTTGTTTTGTTCTATAATTGCTTCTTCCACAAAGGTCAAATGATCATGGGCTGCATTTCGTGCTTTTTCGGGATCTTCTGCAACAATAGCATCCAATAAAATGCGATGCTGGTCATGGATACGTTTGCGTGTATCTCGCTTTGGATAAATACTCTCCAAGTTAGCGTATATATTATTATGCAACAAAGTAAACAAAGAGCGCATGGTATGCAATAACACTGCATTGTGGGACGCTTCTGCAATAGCTAAGTGAAACTCTGCATCAGCTTTACTTTCTTGCTCAAACAACTTCTCATCATGAGCCGCTTGCAGATCCACATAGCATTCGTGTAGCCGCTTCTTGTCTGCTTCTGTACAGCGCAGCGCAGCATAATAGGCCGACACACCTTCTAAGGCATGACGAAACTCCAATAGATCGTATTGCGCTTCCGGGTGAGTAGAAAATAGCTCGGTCAATGGATCCACCATATTACTGCCGATTTTTTCAGACACAAACGAACCACCACCTTGGCGACTTACAATAAGCCCCCTAGCCGACAGTTTTTGTAATGCTTCTCTCAGCGATGGCCTGGACACTTCAAACTGAGTTGCCAACTCTCGCTCCGGAGGTAACTGCTGCCCTGGCTTAAGACTGCCCTCTAATATCATCGTTTCTAGCTGCGCCATAATCACATCTGATATTTTGGGTTGTTTTACACGCTGGTAGCTCATAAGCACTCTCTACTGGTATTACCAATTAAACACATAGCACAAAATAACCCGCCCTCAACACCTTGGTCAAGTTTTATTACCATATTTTTAAGTTCACAGAATGTGATTGAAATGGGATTTAAAGCTATAAATAAATAGAAAGTGTTGACAACAACATGGTTTACAGTTTAGTGTGATGGCACTCATTGGGTAAATTGGTATGACCAATTGACCAAGAGATATGAAAATACGTATAATAACAACGATATATGAGGTTCATTATGAAATTTATCAAAACAGCTATTACAGCAACTGCTGCTTCCTTGGCTTTGGCATCTGTGTCAACGTCAGCCATGGCTGAAGAAAAAATATTACTTAAAACGCCAGTAGCGTTCCCTTCATCTTTACCAGCACTTGGTAGCCCCATCATAAATATTGCAGACACCATCAATATGTTGGGTGGTGGTACTTTAAAGATGAAGTTCTATGAACCTAAAAAACTAGTTGCAACGTCAGAAATTCTCGACGCTGTATCTAGCGGTAAAGTAAATGCGGGTTACACCACCGCTGGTTACCATGCAGGCAAAATGCCAGCATCACCAATCTTCTCTGCGGTACCGTTTGGCCCAGAAGCTGGAGAATACCTAGCTTGGATGCTTTATGGAAACGGTGGCAAGTTGTACCAAGAAATGTACGATACAAATGGCTACAATGTGCATGTACTGCCTTGTTCCATTATTTCGCCAGAAACATCGGGTTGGTTTGCTAACGAAATCAACTCGCCAGCAGACCTTAAAGGCTTAAACATGCGCTTCTTCGGTTTAGGCGCCAAGGTTATGGAAAAGTTGGGTGTTAGTACCGTAGGTTTGCCGGCTGGAGAAATCTTCGGAGCTCTGGAGAAAGGTGCGATTGACGCAACCGAATTTTCCCAACCAGCCATCGACCAACGTTTAGGTTTACACAAGATCGTAAAGTATAACTACTTCCCTGGCTGGCATCAGCAATCGACCATATTTGAACTATTAGTTAACGGCGATGCTTGGGCCAAGATGTCTGAACGCCAACAAACTGTTGTTGAAACTGCTTGCCGCGCTTCTTTGACCAATTCGTTTGCCGAAGGCGAAGCCTCTCAGTTCCCTGTAATGGCTAAAGCCGAAGAAAATGGTGTGCAGATTCGCTACTGGAGCGAGGATATGCTTAATACCTTCTCTACTACTTGGGACGAAGTTGCCATTGAATTCGCTGCAGAAGATCCATTCTTCGCCAAGGTATGGGCAGATTTGTCTGAATTCCGCGCCGGTTATGACCTGTGGGAAGCTAACGCATTCTTGCCACGTGCTGCAAGATAAGCCTAACTTAGGCTAGCCATAAGCCGTCCAGCTATCGCACCTGCGCTATAACTGGACGGCTTTTTTTGTTTATCTCTACCATGGAGAAAACTATGCCCCCCTCTATTTTAATTACCTTTGCTGATCGTGTTGAACGACTACTTAAACGTAGTGGGGAAGCCATCGCTTGGGTATATATCGCTCTGATTATTACCATCATTGCCCAGATTACTCTACGCCGTGGTTTTCATAACGGCATGATTGCCTTGGAAGAATTACAGTGGCATTTGTATGCCATTGGAGTGATGTTTGGCATGGCTTATACCCAAGTAGCTGACGCCCATGTACGGGTGGACTTATTTCGCCAAAAAATGAGCCCTAAAACTAAACATTGGGTGGAAATATTTGGCTTATTATTTTTGTCCATGCCTTTTGTAGGCACAGTACTTATCAATAGTTTTGACTTCGTGTACGAAGCTTGGCGTGTTGGAGAAACATCTGACTCTCAATCAGGCCTACCGTATCGGTGGATCATTAAAGGCGTGATACCTGCCAGTTGTAGTTTACTTTTATTAGCTATGTTTACCCGTTTACTGCGCTCTATTGAAGGCTTACGTAACCCACCAGCCCTTGAGGAGCAATAATCATGGAAACTAATGAAATTTTAGTCATAGCGATGTTTTCTAGCTTCATCCTTCTTCTTTTTACAGGCGTACCGGTTGCATGGGTATTAGGCGGTGTAGGCGTTCTATTTGCAATGGTCGGTTATTTTGCGGATATTTACTGGGATACTTTTACCGGCCTAGACATGACTACTTTAGGCTTAGTAGTCAACCGTATTTATAAGATCATGGATAATTGGATCTTAGTCGCCCTGCCAATGTTTATTTACATGGGAATCATGCTCGACAAGTCCGGCGTAGCCGAACGTTTAATGGATGCAATGCAAGACCTGTTTGGCAAAGTTCGTGGCGGGCTAGCCATCACCGTGACCTGCATTGGCATTATATTGGCAGCATCCACCGGCATTATAGGGGCATCTGTTGTTTTACTCGCCGTAATGTCATTACCAGCGATGCAAAAGCAGGGCTACCATATGCCTCTTGCGTTAGGCACTATAGCCAGTGCTGGAACATTGGGGATCCTCTTACCACCAAGTATTATGCTCGTCATCATGGCCGATCAATTAGGCTTGTCTGTTGGTGACCTATTTATGGGTGCCGTATTTCCAGGACTTATACTCGGGTCTTTATACATTGTTTATATTCTTATCATAGGCTGGTTAAAGCCTCATTACGCTCCAATTCCAGAAGGTGCTCAGACACCCACCTGGTCTGTAGTATGGCGTGTAATCCAAAGCATCCTGCCTACATTACTGCTTATCTTTATGGTACTGGGTTCAATTTTTTCTGGCATTGCCACACCCACAGAAGCCTCAGGGGTAGGCGCAATGGGTGCAACTTTACTGGCTGCTTATAACCGCAAACTTAATTTTAGCGTTATTAAAGAAGCGCTGAATGGCACCTATAACACCACTGCCTATATTTTCGCTATCTTTATTGGCGCTACCTGCTTTGCCTTAGTACTGCGTGAACTTGGCGGTGATGAGCTCATTGAATCCTTCCTTACGGGTTTGCCTTTTGGCCCATACGGCATTATTTTATTCATCTTAGGCATCATATTTTTGTTAGGGTTCTTCCTAGATTGGATTGAAATTACCCTCATTGTATTACCGCTATTAGCACCGGTAATTTCTGCACTTGGCTTAAATATTAACGGATATGGTGTGGTCGACAACCCAGAGTTAGTTTGGTTTGTTATGTTGGTCGCAATGGCCTTACAAACATCCTTCCTTACCCCGCCCGTAGGCTTTGCTTTATTTTATCTAAAAGGCGTATGTCCTCCAGACGTCCGCTTAACAGATATTTATAAAGGTGTATTTCCCTTCATTATTTTGCAATTAATTGGTATGTTTGCACTTCTAGCTTGGCCGCAGGTGAGCCTATGGTTGCCGGCGGTAGCCTATGGGGCCGGGCCAGGTTAAAACACAAGGGTGGTTTGGGTAGTTATGGATCAGAGCATCATTGAACGGGTTTTCGCCACGGTGTTTCCACTTGTGGCTATCGGTGCCATCGGTTATGGATACGGCCGTTGGCGCAAGCCCGATCTAAAACTCATCAACCAGATCAATATGGAGGTGTTTGTACCTTTATTGGTCTTTGTGGTGTTGGCTGATCAGTCTGTGCCTATTGGCCATCTTGGGCCTATGGCTTTAGGCGCTATTATTGTTGTACTGGGTTCAGGCCTATTACTGTGGCCGGTTATTGCCATGTCACCTTGGTCTAGTAAAACCTTTTTGCCACCTATGATGTTTAACAACGTGGGCAATATGGGTATCCCGTTAATTTTACTGGCCTTTGGGGATGATTTTTTAGCCATTGCTGTTGTTTGTTTTGTTGTAGAAATGACCCTACACTTTAGTTTAGGCATCTTTATGATCAACCCAAGAATGCGCTTAATCAGCATACTCAAGCAACCCGTTATGCTTGCTACAATCGCTGGTTTCGCAGTAGCGCTGAGCGGTTTTCAGTTGCCCACCAGTGTGAATTTACCCATCGACATGTTAGGTCAAATTTGTATTCCATTAATGCTCTTCACCTTGGGTATTCGCCTTACTAACATTTCATTTGATGACTGGAAGGTCGGTTTAGTGGGCGCCATTCTCTGCCCCGCTTCTGGTATTTTAATGGCTGTAGCAGCGCAATTTTTCCTTCAACTTCCCCCAGAGCAATATGCCGTACTGATTGTGTTCGGCGCGTTACCACCAGCAGTATTGAACTACATGGTGGCGGAGCAATACCAACAGGACCCAAAAAGAGTCGCCTCTATTGTCTTGATTGGCAACTTAATGGCACTGATCAGCATTCCAGTGACTTTATCATTTGTTCTCTAAACCCTTGCTAGCGCTGTGGTATCATAGCGCCAATTGAACCACACCACTTCTAGCGCGGAACTTCCCAATGCCAATCCCCATTCCCGATGTTCTCAACGACCATTTTCTTAAAGCCGATCTGCAGGCTAATGTGAGCGCTGCTTTATTAGAAGATGTAGGTGATGGGGATATTACAGCCCGGCTGATACCGGCTGATGAACTCGCTTCTGCAGCAATCATTACCCGCGAAGATGCCACCATCTGTGGTGTTGACTGGGTTAACGAAGTAGCACGTCAAGTAGACCCAACTATCGCAATTGACTGGATGGTGGCTGATGGCCAGCAAGCGCAAGCCAATCAACTTTTATTCCAAGCCTATGGTAACGCCCGCAGCCTATTAACCTTTGAGCGTTGCGCCCTTAACTTTTTACAATGTTTGTCTGGCACCGCCAGCATCGCCCATTACTACGCTGGGTTAGTGGCCGACACCCAAGTTAAGCTGCTAGACACACGTAAAACCATTCCAGGCTTACGCAAGGCACAAAAGTACGCCGTTGCCTGCGGCCAGTGTTACAACCATCGTATTGGGCTATATGATGCGTTCTTGATCAAAGAAAACCACATTGCCGCGTGCGGAGGCATTAGCCAAGCCATTGCTACCGCTCGGAAGCAAGAACCTGCCAAACCTGTAGAGGTTGAAGTAGAGTCTATGGATGAGTTACAACAGGCACTAGACGCTGGTGCAGACCGCATAATGCTGGACAACTTCACCTTGCGTGAAATGCGTGAGGCAGTTGAGCTCTGCGCAGGCAGAGCAGAACTAGAAGCCTCCGGTGGCATTACTGAACAAACCCTTCGCCCCATTGCAGAAACGGGTGTTGACTACATTTCCATTGGTGCCTTAACCAAAGATTGCCGTGCCATTGATCTGTCGATGCGGTTTGTTTAAAACAACATCAAATGATCTAGTGATAGTTTAATACCGATTTCTTCACCAATTGCATGGTTATGATGAGAGTCTGCAAAGCAGGACAAGGTTTGATTACCCGCAATTAAAACCCGGTATAAGAAGTGAGTCCCACGAAAGCGCTTACTGATGATACGTCCCGTTATAGGGCTATCATCCAAGTGCAATACGTCATCAGGACGAATAAAAACTTCTGCTTCTTGCCCTACTGAAAAGCCATGAGGACGGTCACTGCACAAGTGGCCTATAGGTGATTCTACACACGTTTCGCTAGTCACATTACAGGCTAAGAAGTCTCCTTCTCCTATAAAATCAGCCACAAATCGCCCGTCTGGCTTGTGATAAATATTGTAGGCTGTATCCCACTGTTCAATACGACCTTGATTCATTACCGCCACATGATCGGCCATTGTAAAAGCTTCAGTTTGATCATGGGTAACCAACAACCCAGGAATTTTTTCTTGTCGCAGAATCGCGCCAACTTCTGGCACCAGTTCTTCTCGCAACATAGCATCAAGACCAGAAAAAGGCTCATCTAATAATAACAAACTTGGTTTTGGCGCCATAGCACGGGCCAAGGCCACACGCTGCTGTTGGCCGCCAGACAAGGCGTGGGGATATCGCTCTTGGTAGCCACTTAGTCCAACCAGATCTAACAACTCTTCCACCCGCTGCACTTGCTCTGCCTTGGGCCAGTGATGCAAACCAAACGCCACATTGGCAGCAATGTTTATATGGGGAAATAAGGCCACATCCTGAAACACCATACCCACATTGCGAGTTTCAGCTGGTAAACAAAAGTCATCCTTAGCAAGGGTTTTACCAGCCAAACTTATACTGCCCGATTGCAATGGCACAAAACCAGCAATAGCACGCAATAATGTAGATTTACCACAGCCACTGGGGCCTAATAAGCAGCCAATTTCGCCAACCCCTACAGCCAAGCTCACGTCATGTACTATAGTGTTTTGGCCATAGGCAATGCTTACCTTTTCGACCAGCAAGTGCTGATCAGGGCTATCAAAAGATATGGTCATTTAGAATTTCTCATATTAGTGTGGCCTGCGTCGGGAAATAGAGGCGTGTAGCATCAACACGGGTATAAGCCCAACAAGCACTATCATAATGGAAGCAGGAGCTGCATCAACTAGCCTTTCGTCCGAAGCTAGCTCATAGGCCCGTACCGCCATAGTGTTAAAATTAAATGGCCGCAGTATCAGTGTTGCTGGTAACTCTTTAAGCACATCTACAAATACAATCAATACAGCAGTGAGTATAGAAGTGCGCATTAAAGGCACATGAATTTTACGTAATATGGCCAAAGGACTGTGGCCCATAGATCTGCCGGCGTGGTCTAAACTTGGTTTAATCTTCTCTAAACCTGACTGAACACTACCTAGAGCTACGGCCAAGAAACGCACTGTGTAAGCGAATAACAAGGCCACCAAACTGCCTGATAATATGAGGCCTGGGTTATCCCAACCAAAATTTTCGAAGAGTGCTATGAGGCTGTGATCTGCCCATGCTAATGGAATCAATACACCTATCGCAATAATAGTACCTGGTAGAGCATAGCCAAAGCCTGCCATAGCAATCACTGTGCGAACAGGTTTAATAGGCTTAGTTCGTTTTGCGTAGGACAAAATAATGGCCAACGCCACAACAATAATGGCAGCTAAAAAGGCCAAGCTAAATGAATTCCATGCAAGGCTAACAAAGTCCCAGCCTAAAGATTCTGCCTCAAAAACTGCCCATAACAACAACTGAGTGACTGGGATAATAAAACCAAACATAAGAGGTGCCGTGCATAAAACAACAGCCACAAATGCCTTACTACCCATTAGCGGTATTAAATCTGCGCGAGCCCTAGATTCTGCCGCCGAATGGTAACGTGCACGGCGACGAGAATAACGCTCAAGCAAAACTAGCAACATCACAAAAGCCAATAAGCTGGCTGCAAGTTGAGCTGCAGCGGCCGTATCTCCATAACCATAAAAGGTACGAAAGATACCCGTAGTGAAAGTACTCACTCCAAAATATTGCACGGTACCGTAGTCTGCTAAGGTTTCCATTAAAGCCAGAGATAAGCCTGTAATGATTGCTGGCCGAGCCATAGGTAAAGCTAAACTCCACATAGCACGCCAGCGTGAATAGCCTAAACTACAACCCACTTCAATACTGCTGACTGACTGCTCCAAAAAAGCAGCCCTGGCCATGAGATAAACATAGGGATATAACACTAGAGACATCATTACAATGGCCCCACCTAGAGATCGGATTTCAAAGAACCAATAGTCGCCGTATCCTAGTCCCGTTAGGTCTCTAATCCACGTTTGTACTGGCCCTGCAAAGTCTAATAAGCCTGTATAGGTATAGGCAATGATGTAAGCCGGCATTGCTAAAGGCAACAATAACGCCCAGCTCAGCCAGCGACGTCCTGGAAAACTGCACATACTGGTCAACCATGCAGTAGGAACACCCAACAAAAGCACACCCATACCAACACCAAGCAATAGCAGCAAAGAATTCACTAGGTACTCATTAAGTACCGTATCAAGCAGGTGCTGCCACAGCGCGCCATCAGCCTGTAAGGCATAGCTGGCAATAACAATAACAGGAAGTAATATGAATGCTGCAATAACAACAGCAAAAACACTTAATCCATGGCGTCTAAACATTAACCCTATTACCTATTTCCAACCGGCACGATCCATTAGTTGAACCGCTTGTCGATTATTTTGACCTAAAATTTCCAAATCAATGGGATCCATCTTGTAATCACCAAAGCCTTTAAGCGCTTGTGAGATTTCCACGCCTGCAACAACGGGATATTCATTATTGATATCTGCATACCAAGCCTGTGCTGGCACAGATGCAAGATATTCTAGCAGAGCTTGGGCTTGCTCAGGATTTTTACCATATTTAGTAAAGCCTGCTCCACTCACATTAAAATGCGCGCCGCGTCCAATCGCTCCTGGGCCCTGCTGGTTAGGCCAAAATACCGCCAATTTACTAGCTACAGCTTGATCAGATGGCTTACTACTGTTAATTAGACGTGCCAAGTAATAGGTATTGGCTATGGTTACGTCACACACCCCTGCTGCCACCGCTTTTAACTGATCTGTATCACCACCTGACGGTGACTTAGCCAGATTGTTGACCATGCCTTCCATCCAACTCTGTGTCGCTTCAGTGCCTATAGCATCCATAGTGGCAGCAACCAAAGACTGGTTATAAACGTTTTGAGACGATCGTAGGCAAACCCTGTCCTGCCATTGTGCCTCAGCTAAGGCTTCATAGGTAGACAGTTGAGCAACATCTACTCGATCTTTGGCATAAATAATAGGCCTTGCTCTAAGTGTCAGTCCATACCAGTAGTTTTCAGAATCTCTGAGCGCTTGGGGAATAGCCATTTCTAACAAGGGTAACGCTACTGGCTTTAATACACCGGCCTCTTTAGCACGATGTAGACGACCCACATCAGAGGTAATAAATAGATCAGCAGGGGTTGCACTGCCCTCTACTTGCAAACGTTTTAATAACGCATCAGCCTTGCCAGTAATAAGGTTTACCTTAACGCCTGTAGTAGCACTAAACTCGTCCAGCAACGGCTTAATCAACGCTTCCTTGCGAGCTGAGTATACATTCACAATGTCACCAGCTTGTGCGGTTGTCACCGACAACAAACTAGCAGTGACGGCAGAGAGTATGAGTTTATTAATTAGGTTCATCATGTGTCCTTTTATGGTGACTTGTATTATATATCGTAGAAAACCATGAATAGACTGCTGCGTGAGATTAAACGTCTAGAGCAACAATTCAATAACAAATATTATAAACAGAGTTTATTGCAAATGCAAATCATTCTTATTTAGATTAGCAATAAATTTTGCATTTAGGTAGTTTAGGTCAATACTTCATTATTTATACAATTTGAAGGCA
>Ga0308025_1000874_pt1 | contig 14627 bp, 23 predicted proteins | sample Neamet422_FD_201298 | JGI IMG/M metagenome (GOLD analysis project Ga0308025, IMG submission 201298) | Marine microbial communities from water near the shore, Antarctic Ocean - #422 | ecosystem: Environmental > Aquatic > Marine > Unclassified | place: Southern Ocean | collected 2014-10-03
CCGTAGCGCTACAAAAAGTCAAATCGCACGTGCGGTTGAAGCCATCTTCGAAGTCGAAGTGGCTAAAGTCAACGTTCGAAATACAAAACACGGCAAGCATGCTTCCGTCAAGCTCGCTGAAGGTTACGACGCAGAAGACGCAGCAATGCGCTTGGGAGCATTCTGAGGTGATTTCATGGGTAAGAGAATACGTGCACAACGAAAAGGATCCTCTCCACGTTACCGTGTTGCAAGCCATCGGTTCCCAGGTGCGAACCGTATGCCTCGCGTTAGCGGTGTAGTCGGCGAGATTACAGAAATACTCCACAGCCCTGTTCATTCAGCCCCTCTGGCTCGAATGAAGTTGCCCGACGGTGAATCTACACTGGTCGTTGCAACAGAAGGCCTAGCAGTAGGGTCCAGCGTCGCTATTGGCGATAACGCTGCTCTACGACCAGGTAACATTACCGCTCTTGGTAACATTCCTGAAGGAACAGCAATCAACAATGTCGAACTTCGTCCTGGTGACGGAGGCAAAGTCGCACGTGCTGCAGGAAACTCATGTTTCATTGAAGCACGCATCGGTGACAAAGTCCGAGTTCGCTTGCCATCTGGATCACTCCGTGAACTTCCTGCAAACTGCCGTGCAACAATCGGCGTTCTTGCAGGCCATGGTCGAGACGAGATGCCACTGCGAACTGCTGGAGCAGCATACTACAAGGCTAAGGCCCGTGGTAAGCTCTTCCCACACGTAAGTGGTGTTGCAATGAATCCTGTAGACCACCCACACGGCGGTGGAAACCACCAAGCCGTTCACGGTCCAAACTCAGTTGGTCGAGGCACCCCTCCGGGTGCTAAGGTCGGTCTGATTGCACCAAGCCGCTCCGGACGAGGTCGCGGTAAGAAAATTTGAGGTGATGATGTATGGCACGTAAGAATAAGAAGTCCTTTATGACACCCAAAGCCAGTCGACGTAAGGCACGAAAGCGCCTTTCGACAACCTCTGGCCGTGTAAAGAAAGAATTCACATACCGTGGATACTCAGTCGAAGAGTTGTCAGTTTTGCCTCTCTTCCCTCCAGAAGATGACCCGTCTGCAATTTCTATTGCAACCGTTCTCTCATCCCGTGCTCGTCGTTCGATGGTCCGTGGCTTCTCAGAAGAGAATGAACACTTCCTCGACCGAATCCGCCGTTCGAACGGTAACACCGTTCGCACGCATCGCCGAGATATGCCTATACTCCCTGAATTTGTTGGTAAAACGATCTCTGTCTATAGTGGACAGAACTTCATTCCTGTCGAAATTAAGCCAGAAATGATTGGTCATTACCTTGGTGAATTCGCAATTACCCGAAGAGGCGTCGCACACAGCGGCCCTGGTGTCGGAGCAACACGTTCTTCAAAGCACGTGGCCCTAAAGTGAGGTGTGATATATGGTTAAGACACAATTAGACCGACGTTCAAAACGACGTGAAAGCCCGCAAAAGGGTTACACACAATTGCTTCAAGGCAGTCGCCTTGCTACAGCTCGTGCAGTCAATATGGATATGCACGTTAAGCACTGTTTCGAAATATGCCGATATGTCAAGAACATGACGGCAGGAGAAGCAATCGCTTTCCTCAACGAAGTACTGAAGATTGACTCGAACCGTGCAGATATTCGTCGAAAGGCTTCTGCAGTTCCTTTCCGTCTCGGTAGTGGAAACAAAAAGAAGCGCCGAACTGGACCTTCCATGGTTGGACACCGCAAAGGCGGAATCGGACCTGGTCGTTATCCTGTCAAGGGATCCCGTGCAATCATTAAGTTGATTCAAAGCGCAATGGAAAACGCTCGACATCAATATGAAGATGTCGACCCTGAAGAAATGCAAATTACACACATCGCAGCACACCGTGGACAAATCCGTAAGGGATTCATCGCACGTGCTCGTGGCCGTGCTACTCCTTCGAATCACTACCAAGTGAATCTCGAAATATTCCTTGAGGACTTTAGTGCTCAAGATGATGAGTTGGAGGACGACTTCTGAGGTGATTGATTATGGCTGGAAAACAAAGTACTCTCAGAACAATCGTTAATCGTAACGTTGAACGCCTGCTCATCAAGGAATTCTTGATGAAGAACACCAAGAACTCCGGTTTTGGTGACTTGGTAATTCGACGCACTCCTCAAGGAACAGAACTCACAGTTCACGCTGAACGCCCAGGTATGGTCATTGGCCGTAAGGGTAAGATCATCAATGAACTGCAAAAGCGCCTCAATGAAGAGTTTAACATCGACCATCCTAAACTGAAGGTCGAAGAAATTGATCGTAAGGCAGCAACCTTGAATGCTCAAGTTATGGCTGAAAAGATCGCTTCTGCTCTCGAGCGTGGTTGGTATTACCGCCGTGCTGGAGCCAGTGCAGCTCAGAACATTATGGAATCCGGCGCCCGTGGTGTCATCGTTACCGTTGCTGGTAAGTTGACTGGTTCACGAAACCGAACACAGAAGTTCATTCTCGGTCACGTCAAGTATTGCGGTGAAACTGCTCTACAACACATGGACCGTGGTTACTCAGTAGCCGTTAAGAAGCTTGGAACCATTGGATGCACAGTTGAAATCATGCGAGCAGGAACTCGCCTACCTCACGAAATCAGTATCTTCTCCAATGAAGAACTCCGAATTCGTGCCGAGCAAGCAGAAGCCGATGCGGCTGCTGCACCAGCGGGGGCGAGCGAATGAGCCACGTATCAAATCGTGAAATCGCGTCCATGAGCCAAGAGGCTCGTGAATCACGCCTTCTTGAACTTCAAGAAGAACTCCTCCAACTTCGTGCTGAGAAAGCACTTGGTGGAACACCTTCCAACGTTGGAGCATACAAGGCAACTCGCCGAAGTATCGCTCGACTTAAGACCCATTTGAATACGAAGTGAAAACAACAAGGGGGGATAAATAATGGCAGCTATTTGTAATGTATGCGGACTTCCTGATGAACTCTGTATTTGTCAAGAAATAGCTAAAGAGCAACAAAAAGCCATTATCTCAACTGACCGACGACGCTATGGAAAAATCGTAACAAAAGTGGAAGGTATTGAAGACTCTGCAATTGACATCAATCAACTCGCTAAATTACTCAAGAACAAATGCGCAGCAGGTGGTACCGTGAAAGGACGAACAATCGAACTTCAAGGCGATCACAAAAAGAAAGCATCTGGCGTTCTCAAAACCAACGGATTCAATGTGGAGGTGCGATGATATGGAAATCTACAACTCTACTTGGATTGGAACGACATTGAATGTCGTTGGCTCCAGCGACCCAACACTTCTTGGCCGCTCCGGAATGGTTCTTGACGAAACCAAAAACACACTGGTTCTTCTCGATGGTGACGCACGCGTCACTCTTGGTAAGGCCGCAATCACATTTACTATTGACAACAGCGATGTTGTCATTCGAGGCGCACTCGTGGGTCAGCGCCCAGAAGACAGAACCCATCGAAAATACAGGAAGGCCTGATACCATGCGAGACATTGGAATTGACGTAAAAAACCCTGCCGGTGAGTGGGATGGAGATGCTAACTGCCCGTTTTATGGGTCCCTTCGCTTGCGCGGTCAAGTGCTTGAAGGAACCGTTTCGAACGTCGGAATGCAGAAAACGATTACGATCAAGCGACATAATGTTCGCTTTATGGTAAAGTATGAACGATATGAAAAGCGAACAAGTGCAGTTTCTGCTCATTTGCCTGCTTGCATTGGCGAAGTCAATGTCGGCGATTCAGTCAAAATCATGGAATGCCGTCCTCTTTCGAAGACGATCTCATTCTGCGTTGTTGAAAACTCAGGGGGTGAAGTCTGATGCGAGGACTTGCAGGAAAGCAAACACGTGGTCTACCTACCGCAGCACGTCTACACGTTGCTGATAACACCGGTGCTAAGGTCGTCCAAATCATCAACATTCTCCGACTTGGAAATACCATTCGCCGATACCCAGCTGGTGGTGTCGGAGACTTGGCCAAGGTTTCCGTCAAAAAGGGAACACCTGAGACTCGACGACAAATGTTCAACGCTGTGATTATTCGTCAACGCCGTCCATTCCGTCGTGTAGATGGAACCTGGGTTCAATTCGAAGACAATGCTTGTGTCATCACCAACGAAAAAGGTGACGTGCAAGGGTCCGATATCAAGGGGCCTGTGTCCCGCGAGGCTGCAGAACGATGGCCTCGTATTGCTGCTAACGCAAAACAAATTATTTGAGGTGAGATTATGGTAAAAAGTATGAAACCAACCAAACAACGCAAGGCACATTACAACGCTCCTCTGCATGAGAAGCGCAAGCGTATTTCCGCTCGCCTTCAACTCGACAAGCCTGATTCACGATTCGATGGTGTCCGTACGGTCACTGTTCGTGTCGGTGACACAGTCCGTGTAACCCGTGGTGACCTTTCCAATGGTGGGAAGCGTCACGGTGGAAAGCGAGGAACTGATCCGTTGACCGGTCCAGTAATCCGTATTGATTCAGAAAAGGGTCGCCTTTACATCGAAGGTGCCAAGGCCAGTAAGGCCGATAACAAAGAAGAAGCGGTCCCGGTCCACTCTTCGAATGTCGTTGTCGTCAAACTTGACGAAACAGACAAGTTGCGAGTTCAGCAACTTACCGGTAACAGGAGTTGAAAAAGATGGGAAGCAGTAACCACTTGAAGCGATTGGCCATGCCCCGAAGCTGGCCTCTTCCACGTAAGACCAGTATTTGGGTAACACGCCCAACGCCTGGTTCACATTCACTCGATTTGTGCATGCCAATCAGTTTGGTTATCCGAGATGTTCTTGGATACGCACGCTCAACCCGTGAAGTTCGACACATTTTGCATAACGGTAACGCTCTCATCGACGGTCGAGTCTGTAAAGACGTTCGCCGTGGAGTTGGACTCATGGACGTCCTCACTCTTGGTGACGACAACTATCGTTGTATCCTCGACCACAACGGTCGACTACGCTACCGCACTATCTCTTCTGAAGAAGCAAGTTGGAAAGTTTGCCGAATTGAAAGCAAATCAACCATCAAAGGTGGAAAGACACAACTGAATCTCCACGACGGACGCAACATCGTTGTCGATGATGCTGCAGAATATACAACTGGTAGTTCACTCAAACTTTCTTTGCCGAGCCAAGACATCCTTGAACACATCAAGTTCGATGAAGGCGTTCGCTGTTACCTTATTGGTGGCGCTCACATTGGCGGCTTTGCAAACATGAAGTCTTACGATGTTAAGCGCTCCAGTATGCCAAACGAAGTCTTGTTTGACGACTTCGGAACAATCGCTTCGAATGTATTCGCAGTTGGCGCAACAAAACTCCCACACACAGAGGTGGTTGAATGAGCGACAATGCAAATCCTATGACCCTTCCTCGTATCACGAAAGTAAGCGTCAACATTGGTGTTGGTGAAGGTGGAGATCGCTTGGTCAATGCCGAGAACGTTCTCCAACTTGTTACTGGCGTGAAACCTCAACGCACCCTTGGTCGTATTCAAAACCGAGATTTGAAAGTTCGTCTTGGAGCACCTATTGGATGTAAAGCTACCATGCGAGACTCAGAAGTCATCAAGAAGTTCTTGACCGATGCTTTCTGGGTTCGTGAAAATATGATTCCAGCTTGGAACTTCGATCGTGAAGGTAACCTTTCGTTCGGTATTCGAGACTATACTGATTTCCCTGGTCAAAAATATGACCCAGATATCGGAATTTATGGAATGGATATCACCGTTGTTCTTGAGCGACCTGGCCACCGTGTCAGTCGCCGTCGACGTGCAAAGGCTAAGGTCGGAATGGGCCATCGCTTGAATCCAGATGAAGCCCGTGCCTGGTTTACAGAACACTATGGCGTCACAATCATGGAGGAATGAATATGGCAAGAGATCACGGAGAAAGAATCGGGCGAACCAATGGTTGCCGACGCTGCGGCCGCAATCGAGGAATGATACGTCGTCACGGGCTACGCCTGTGCCGTCAATGCTTCCGAGATGTTGCGCCTGCAATCGGCTTCAAGAAAATGAACTAAGGAGGAGAAAGATATGCAATTTGATCCACTCAACGACGCACTCATCAAGATGTACAACGCAGAGCAAGCAGGTAAGTTCGATGTCGAAATTATGCAAAAATCCGGCTACGTAGGCTCGATCGACCGAACTGAAAACGGTCGTGGCGGCACTTACTTAGTTGAATTACGCGGCGCAATCAACCGTTGTGGCACTGTTAAGCCACGACACAGTATACGCCGTCAAGAATACGACCAATGGGAGGCACGTTATTTGCCTGCTCAAGACTTTGGTCTGTTGATTCTCACAACGAACTCCGGTATCATGCATCACTACGATGCTAAGGATGCCCGCATAGGTGGTAAGCTACTCGCTTACGTATATTGAGGTGAATAATATGGTAAAACTCGACAGAATCGAACACATCGTAACCATCCCTGAAGGCGTTAGCGCCTCGATCAGCGAAGATGGCGTCGTCCAAATCCAAGGTCCAAAAGGATCTTTATCACGAGAATTCACAAGCACGTTCCTTGAGTTGTTGCAACTCGAAGGTAACGATTTGCTCGTCCGTGTAGACATGCCTCGCCGAAAGCAACGTGCTCTTGCGGGAACATGGAATGCTCACTTGAAGAACATGGTGAAGGGAGTCACAGTAGGTTTCACATACAATTTGAAAGCCTTCTATTCTCACTTCCCTATGACTTTGGCTGTTAAAGGAAACATCTTCGTAGTTAACAACTACTTCGGAGAGCGAGTTCCTCGAAATGCAGATATCCTCTCCGGTGTTGTTGTTAAAGTTAGCAACAAGGTCGAAGTTGTGGTATCTGGTATCGACAAGGAACTTGTCGGCCAAACAGCTGCTAACATCGAAAAGTGCGCTACAATCAAAAATCGAGATCGCCGTGTATTCCAAGATGGAATATACCTCGTCAATAAGGAGTGATATGAATGGCAGAAGATTATGAAACAATGACTGTTGCAGAACTCAAGGAACTTCTCAAGGAAGCGGGCTTGCCTGTCTCTGGGAAGAAAGCCGACCTCGTTGCACGCTTGGTTGAATCAAGCAGTGCAGAAGAAGTCGACACTCCAGAATCGAGTGAAGACTGGGACAACGACGGCGATTGGGACGAAGAGACTTCTACAGTCCACGTCGCTCGCCAAAAGCCAATTCTCAACGACGAGATGAAGGCTGCTCTCTCACTTCGTGCAGAGCAAAAGAAGAAAACTCCTTCTTTCCGCCGAACTGAATGGTTCCGTTACAAGCGTCTTTCACGCTCGGGATGGAGAGCCCCTCACGGAATGGACAGCAAACAACGACGTAATTATCGATACCGAAGTTCCCTTGTTCGTGTTGGTCACGGCAAGGTTTCGGTAGCTCGAGGACTACACCCCTCTGGATTCCGAGAAGTGATGGTCCAAAACACCGTCGACCTCGAACCCATGGACCCTGAAACCGAAGCAGCACGCGTCGGTCGTGGAGTCGGTGGACGCAAGCGAGAACATATTTATTCACGTGCCGATGAACTCGGGATTCGTGTCCTTAACCGAAGGAGGGATATTTGATGCAAATTACAAATCAAAAGCGTCTTGCTGCTAAACTACTCAAGTGTGGAGTTCACCGTGTCTGGATTAATCCAGCATACCTGGACCAAATTACTTCTGCAGTCCAAACTGATGATATCCGTGAGTTTATCGAAGAAGGATGGATCAAAGCAAAGCCAATCAAGGGAACTTCCCGTGTCCGTGCTCGTGCTCGTTTGGAACAAAAGCGAAAGGGCCGCCGTAAGGGTCAAGGAAAGCGAGCAGGTACTGCCAACGCTCGTAACCCTCGTAAGAACCGCTGGATGCGAACTATTCGCTCCCAACGACGTGTTCTCAAGGAAATGCGTGAAGATGAAACAATCAAGTCTTCACAATACCGCCGATATTATCTCAAAGCCAAGGGTGGTTCATACCGTTCCATTGCCCACATGCGCTCTCAGATGACCATAGAAGGCGTTGAATTCAAAGGGGGTGAACAGTGATGCGAGGTACTCGTCGTCGCTCTATCTTCCGTCGCCGTAAGGCTGGTTTGACTGATTACCGTCGTCGCTTGAAGCTTCTTCGTGGACGCAAGCCTCGTGCTGTCGTTCGTATCTCAAACTCCCGAACTACCTGTCAACTTGTTGACTGGTCTGTCTCTGGTGATCTTGTGAAAGTCACAGTTACAGGTTCAGAGTTGTCGAAGAAATACGGCTGGCCTGCAGACTTCTCTCAGAAGTCCGTCCCTGCTTCCTACCTCGTAGGATTTGCAATGGGCAAGGCTGCTCTTGCACAGGGTGCAGAAGCAGCAATTCTCGACATCGGATTGGCTGCAAGTTCTCCTGGAAACCGTGTCTTCTCTGCCCTCAAAGGTATGATAGACGCTGGCCTTGAGATTCCACACAGCGATGGTATCTTGCCTGACGAAGACCGTATTAACGGAACTCACATCAGTGCAGATGTCGCAGCAGCTGTTGAATCAACAAAAACGAACATCGAGGGGGCTTACTGATGACAGAAGAAGAAATCGTAAAAATGGCACCAGGGCTTATGCAAGCTCTTGCACCTGAAGAAGTTGAAGAAACTCCAAGCGGTCGTCCACGTCGACGCAAGACTGACGATCCAATGTCGGGCCTCCGTAAGTGGGTTCCAAAGACACGATTGGGTCAGATGGTCATGGCTGGTAAAGTTTTGACCTATGAGCAAGCATTAGCAACTGGTCTTCCAATTCGTGAAGTCGAAATTATCGATGCATTGATTCCTAACCTCGAAGACGACGTCATCAAGGTGAACATGGTTCAACGAATGACTGACAGTGGACGTCGTGTCCGCTTCAACGTCATGGCTTGTGTCGGAAACCGAGATGGATATGTTGGCTTGGGAATGGGGAAGGCAAAGGAAGTCGCTGCTGCTATTCGTAAGGCAATTATGGCTGCAAAGCTTAACCTTATCTCAGTTCAACGTGGAAACGGTTCTTGGGAATCATCCGCAGGACCTGGAACTTCAATTCCATTCAAGACCAGCGGCCGTGCTGCTTCAACTCGAGTTACATTGATGCCTGCTGCAAAGGGTAAAGGATTGGTTATCGGAGAAACTGGTAAGCGTGTTCTTGACCTTGCTGGCGTTTCTGACGTTCTTTCTCAAACAAAAGGACAAACAAGAACCACCATCAATTTTGCTGGTGCTACATTCAACGCTCTACAGAATATGAACACAACTCGTGTCTCAGAAGAATCTAAAGAGCGATTGTTTATTCACAAAGGGAGGCTATTAGAATGAGTTGGATTGTCGTAAGAGCACGAAGTAACGTTGGTGTTGAGCGCCGTATCAAAGATACGATGTTGCACATGAACTTGACCAAAGTCAATCACGCTGTGATCATTCCAGAGAATGAACAATACCGTGGAATGCTCCAAAAGGCCAAGGATTACATCACTTGGGGAGAAGCTACTCCGGAACTTGTTGAGAAAATGCTTTCAGGTCGTGGCCGTATGGTCGGTGACGCTCCTTTGACGGACGCTCTTGTCGCTGAACATACAGACTATGCTGACATCAGTGCTTTCGCTAAGGCGATCTCTGCTGGAGAAACAACCGTCAAGGCAGTTCCTGACTTGAAGCGAGTTTTCCGACTTCATCCACCCCGTGGCTCAAAAGGCTGGGGCGGAATTAAACGCTCTTTCGTTGTAGGCGGAGCACTCGGGTCTCGAGGAAGTGAAATTGGTGCGCTCGTTGAGCGTATGATTTGAGGTGATTATGATGGGTACTAAAGCAAACAAACATCGTGGAAGAAACCGATACCATGGACGTGGAAAGAAAGCTGGCCGTGGTGCTGGTAAGCGTGGTGGACGTGGAAATGCTGGTATGAACAAGCACCGTGTCATGACTCGAATCAAGTATATGCCAAACCATTGGGGTATGCATGGTTTCAACCGTCATCCAACACTTCGTACTGTTTTCGTAACTGTTAACGTCAGTCATCTTGAAGACATGGCTAAAGGCAGTGACACTATCAATTTGACCGAACTTGGAATCGATAAGATTCTGGGTAGTGGTCGAATTAACTCTGCTCTAAAGGTCATTGTCAATGAGGCAAGTGCCCGAGCAGTTGAAAAGATTGAAGCCGCTGGTGGAAGCATCGAAGGGCTCAACATTGAATCAAAGGATGAAGAGTGAATCTCTAATCGCTAAGGAGGAATATCTATGAAACATAAGCCAATGCCACTCGCAGTAGCACTTACAGGTCTTCTTTACTGGGGCCTTCTCGTGTATTGGGTGTCTGATGATCTACAAGCAGGAATGGAAACTGCTGGTGGAGAAGCAGCTATATTTGGTCTGGTTTTCTCGATAATTTATGTCGCTTACTTGTTGGCATGTCTCAAAATAGATGTTCCTGAAAGTCTCAAGTCTATGCCGGTCGTTGGTCGGTATGGTAAGTTGCTTGGATGGCTTGCATTCCTCGGTCTTGCGGCTTGGTATGTTCGCCCATCAGCATGGGGTGGTTATGACCAAGGCGTTGGATTCTTCCTCGTAGGTATCTGTTTACTTGGTTTTGGTGCAGCATCGATTCTCACTTGTTTCATGTGGGGCGGAGATGACAGCAGTCGTCTCTATGCTCTACGTCGTTTCGTCGATGTTTACCCAACGATTACCAAGCCAGAACGTCACGTTCGTTTCAACGAAAAGATGTGGACAACAACCTTCGTTCTCATCATCTACTTCGCAATGACTAACGTCATGCTCTATGGTCTCTCTGGACAAGCATTGGATTTGTTCAGTGGTTTCCGTTCCATCATGGCAGGTGCTTCAGGAACCATCATGCATTTGGGAATTGGACCGATTGTTACTGGTTCGATTATCATGCAATTATTCGCAGGTGCCAAGATTATCCGTTTGGATTTGGGCAACTCTGATGACAAAGCAATGTATCAAGGTGTTCAGAAACTCCTGGTTCTCATTATGATTCCAATTGAAGCAATTCCTCAAACCTACGGTTTCCTTGACCCTCAAGAGTTTTTGATTGACTCCTATGGTCTGGGTTGGGCGAACTTTGTGATTGTAGCTCAACTCTTTGCAGGTTCATACCTTGTGTTCTTGTTGGATGAATTAGTCAGCAAATGGGGTATCGGTTCCGGTATCTCCCTGTTCATCGCTGCAGGTGTCGCACAATCGACTTTCGTCGGGACACTTTCTCCTCTACCAACAACCTCTGGTGTTCCTTATTCACTGCAAAATCCACCATCCGGAACCTTGCCGATGATTTTCTATATGTTCCGTGAGGCGACGAACGCTGAAATGATTTCTAACAATGGTTTCGAACAGATCTTGCTGACGCACGTCAATCCTGTCGCGGCATTGTTCTCATCGATTGTTGTGTTTATCGTCGTGGCATTTGCCGAGTCAAGTAAACTCGAATTGCCACTGACGCACGGAAAGGTTCGAGGCCATCGTGGTAAATACCCGATTCGTTTGGTCTATGCGTCCAACATTCCGGTTATTTTGATGGCTGCATTGCTTGCAAACATCAACATGTTTTCTCTCTTATTCTGGAGTCACCCAACTCTTTCCCAAACTCCAATTCTTGGACGTGAAGGTTGGCTGAGTGCCTCACAGTATATCGGAACGTATGAAGCGGGTCAAACGACTGCTTCGGGAGGGTTTGCCTGGTATGCAAGCATGGTCAATGGTGTCAATGACTGGCTGTTGCCTCTCTTGAACCAACAAGGCGATGTCTTTGGGCATAGCCTTACACAAATAATGGTTCACGTCATCTTCTATGTCGCCCTCATGACTGTGGGTTCGATGGTCTTTGCAAAGTTCTGGATCGATACCACCAACATGGGTACGAAAGACGTCGCAAAGCAAATTGAACGAACTGGAATGCAGATTCCAGGTTTCCGTAAGAATCCTAAGATTTTGGAAAAGATTCTTGAAAATTATATTCCTCCAGTCACCTACTTCTCCGGTGCTTTCGTCGGATTACTCGCCGCAGGTGCAGATTTACTTGGAACGGTAGGTAATGCTTCAGGAACCGGTCTCTTACTGGCCGTAGGTATCATTTTGAGAACCTATGAGCAGATTCAGAAAGAACAGGCTATGGAAATGCATCCGATGATCCGTCAGTTCTTCGGTGCTGAGTGATTTGGCTTTGCCAAATCTCTCGCTGGCTGAATTGTAACGCTGCATCTTGTTTATTCAGCCATGCTGAATGAAACCGATAAGCATCTCTTCTTGCATCTCACCTCGACAGATTGATTCAGTTGTTTTTGTATCCGTTGCGGGGTTCAAACCCCCCTGCAATCGTTGTTTGGGCTTTTGTCCGGTGAACAATTTATACCATGTATAGGGAATATTCACCTATGGCAGATGAACAATCTTCTTCTCTCTTGTCGATTTCCCGCTCAAGACCCCCTCCTCCGACCCAATTGGTGATTAATTTACCCTCCAAAGGGATATCCATTGGCCTGTTTGTATTTGCTACAGTCGTCGTTTTTGTAGCTCTCGGCTTAATTTTTGCAACGACTCTTTCCACCGAAGCAATCGCTTCTACACTCGATACAGATGGTGATGGGGTTCTCGATCGAGATGACCGCTTCCCTGCAGATCCCACCGAATGGCGAGATTCTGATTTTGATGGTGTGGGTGACACTCTCGACCTGGATGATGACGGCGATGGTTACTCAGATTTTGATGAATCCGAACGTTGTCTCCCACATACAGATGCCCTCAATCATCTGGATTTCCCGCTTGATAATGATGGAGATGGTCTTTGTAATACCATTGACCTTGACGATGATGGTGACGGCTTCTCTGACGATATGGATGTCTTCCCATTGGATAGTACTGAATGGCGAGATACAGACGGTGATGGACTTGGTAATACCATTGATACCGACGATGACAACGATGGTTATCCTGATGCTTTCGATGATTTACCACTTGACCCAACAGATTGGTCGGACTTGGATGGAGATGGCTTAGGTGATATCATCGACCAGGACGATGATGGAGATGATTACGATGACTCCATCGATGAATTTCCCCGTGATGCCTCTGAATGGATCGACTTTGATGGTGATGGTACCGGAGATAACAGCGATATGGATGATGATGATGACGGGGTTCCCGATGATGTCGATGTCAATGATCATTCAGATGCAGCCCTGGCTTTGACGCTTCAATCATTCGAACTTCTTGATTCCTTAGATCCATTTGATATCTTTGACGACGATTCTGAAATCTATTTCTGTATTGAAGTAAATGAAGTAAATATCGGCTGTTCTCCAACGGGTGAAACCGAAAACTTCCTCACCATGGGGACCGATGTTGAAGTGCCGTTAAATTACGAATTTTTCTACGATTTACCCGAGCAAACTTCGCACCACGAAATTCAAATTTCCGTATGGGATTCTGACCCGTTTCTTGACGATGCAGTCGATATTAATCTTGATGATGAACTGGATGCTTACGTCTTCTCAATCAATAGCAGTCTTGCGGTTGTCTCTGAATCCCACCAATTAACCGTATCTGGTGTTGGTGATAATGATGGCTATGATGGGATCCTCAAATTCTCTTATGAATACAGAGATTTGAGGGTCATAAATACACCTCAATTCAACTGGGTCTTTGACTACCAAGCATACAGCCTTAATCTCGAGTTTGACTACTCCTTATATCGGACATTCAAATTGTATGACCATTCCACTCATTCCTGGGATGACTACCAACGTTTTGTAACGCCAAATGAACAGTATGTCCAAGACCTCGGTATCGAACTGCGTGATATGGCCATTGCAAATGGCTATACTTCAGAACTCGATATTGCTAATTTCATTCTCGCATTTGTCGGCGGTATTCCTTATCAGTACGATATTGATGGAATGGGTGTGAATGAATATCCAAAGTACCCCATCGAAATGCTTTGGGAGCATGCAGGAGATTGTGAAGATGCAGCTTCATTGTATATCTCTCTGGTCGAATCAATTGGGTTCGACGGAGTTTTGATTTTACTCATGGTCAAACCAAATGAAAACGAAGATTGGGGCGGCCACGCGATGCCAGCAATCCACATCTCGAACTTTTCAGATGGTGAAGGCGTTGAATTAGATGACCCTGAAAAAGCGAACAAGATATTCTTCTTTGCTGAAGCAACCGCTTGGTACGACGGTTATTCGGGTGTGGGCGAAGATCTGTGGTATGATATGGACAACCTCCATCTGTATGATATTGAATAAGATTCATGCCGCTTTTATCATCGATTCGGAATACTTTCCTTGACCACATGGATTTCTGAGTGTCAATTACGGCTCAGTCCGCCTTTTTCACCGCCCTTGCTGAGAGGGTACGTTGATATATGGGAGGTAAGTGCCAAGGTTGCTTGCGTAGTTGAGAACGGCGTTGGCGGCAGAGTCTTCGGGCAATGACCGTCGCCATCCTCTCGACCCGTGAAGCCGAAGCTATTGCGATCTTGAGAAACCTTCCCCCACGGAAGATCGCTCTTGGTCAGGTAGGTGATCGAGATTATGACGTATTTTTGTGTAAGAAGCATAAGTGCATTATACTCTCGCCAATTTTTTTAGGACAGTAATTCAATTTCAATAAATGAATTTGCGACAAGTA
>Ga0308025_1000892_pt1 | contig 14426 bp, 20 predicted proteins | sample Neamet422_FD_201298 | JGI IMG/M metagenome (GOLD analysis project Ga0308025, IMG submission 201298) | Marine microbial communities from water near the shore, Antarctic Ocean - #422 | ecosystem: Environmental > Aquatic > Marine > Unclassified | place: Southern Ocean | collected 2014-10-03
TACAATTACAAGGACAGCAAGTCTTCATGCATTGCTCGATATTCATCGACCATTACTCCTGCGTATTCATACGCTGCTTTATAAGATGTATAGTTATCATAAAACGTGCATCCTTCTACTCTGCAAATGGATAACCGTCCATTGTCGTAATGAAAGACATGTTTCCCAATTGAAAACATTTGACCGCTCTTCCCTGCTTCTACTATAGACATAAGTGACATAAGTGCTCCTAACTATCTTAACTATCTTATAAGAATAAAAAAGCTTACCCCTACACTTGGTATGGATAAGCCTGTTAATCTTCTTAGAACCCTATTTTAGAGCTCTAAGAAGCCGTTTGACCGCATTACTGGTCACTTCACTTTGCACCCCCTTGGGATGCGAATGATATCCCTACGCTCAACGCCTTGTTGAACGTACTTAGATATGCATTCGTTCTGCATCTGATAGAGCTCGTATTTTCTATCTATTTCTAAATAGAAAGACGTAAAGATTAACCCTAAAGTGCTTAGTACCAATAAAGTGAATATAGTTGCTGCCATCCACTTTAAGTACAACGCTTTTGTTAATCTTACTTCTCTTTTTCTTATAATTTTTCTTCTCATGATGTTCTCCATTTAGAATTCCAGTGCCAAGTGGAAAAGAAAGTTTGAGTGAAAGTTAGAAAGGAAGTGAGCAGTGCACAGTAACTAACTTATGATAAAAAAAGAGAGACTGAGCTTACGCCCAATCCCTTGATGATTAATCTGCGTTAATGTCATCTACAGATAATGCTCGATTAAAGAACAACTCTTCTTTACCAAGCTTCTGGATAAACATGCTCTTACCTTCTTCAGAGCCGTTCAACCAGCCTAATGTGATTCTACGACCCGCATTGTTCATACGGAAGATGATGGTTCCCTTCTCCCTGATGTCGAATCCTAGCTTAGACTCGAACTTAGAGAAGTACTCTCCATCAATGCTGTCCCATGATTCTTTAACAGCTACGTGTAGATTCACAATACCGCACTTATTACCTTCTCCATCGTAAATGAAGATACCTGGTGCTGGGTTTGCGTTGATAACTGGAGCTTTCTTAGATACTGCTGCTGACTTTTTCATAACAATTACTTCCTTAATGGTATAAGACACGGATTGTGCCACTACCATATGGAAAGGATATTAGATTTAACAGGCAACGTAACTATCGTGGGAGTGTGTAGGTGTCTAGTGTTAGAGTGTCTATAAAAAAACCCTACCCGAAGGTAGGATTAGAATTATGCACGTCTACTTGCTATAAGGCTTCGTAGTGATGCACGTTCCTCTGGTGATGAGGATAGCTTAGCGATGTCTACGACTGCGTCATGGGTAGACTCTTCGATGGCTACGTATAGGTTGATATCTACTAGCTCTAGTACAGAGGTGATAGTATGAGTGGTGCTGCCAACTGTGGATGAGATAAACTTTAACATGGTGATGCTCCTAGGATGTGGCATGATTGCCAGTACCATATGGTTAAGGGACGTTAAGGTCAGATTAATGAGGGGGGGTGTTCTGTTAGTTGTTGCTGTGGGCTATTAGTACTGTACCCATACCTAATAATAATTTTCTTCTAAATACCTGTATTAGCTGTTACTGTTATATAGTATGTGTGTATTTAGCTTGTATTAGTGGTAGTAGGTAAGTACTATATAGTTACACTACTACTGTTAAGGTAGTTCTTCAGGAGGTGATCCTTCTCTTAGCTTAAGGCTTTGTTCAAGTACCTTATAAGAAGCGAGTAGGAGTAAGGCGAAGCGTAGCGAAAGCCTTACGACTACGAGTAGCTTATTTGGTACTTATCTATTAGACTATAACTGTATTATAAATTATATGGTGTTATCTATGGATCCAAATACAGAAGTTAAAGAGGTATATCTGTCTAAGGAGGAGTTTAAAGCTACTCTGCCTAAGGCTATGAAGGGCCGTATAAGCGATGAGCTTATGGGTAGTATCAATGGTCTGCTTCAGGAGCAATCTACGAGAGTAGAGTTCCGTGAGAACCTGATAGGGTATGCAAGTGTGCTGGCGCAAGGCCGGTACAAGGTGGAGGATTATGTCTCTGCTGTGAAGTATGTGAGTCATAAGATGCTTGGCTCAACCAATCTAGAATCATATGTGAAGACGTTCCCTGAGCGGTACCAGAGACTCCTGAATGATGGTGTCGATGACCATAGGGTTAGTGCGTATGCGTCTGCCTACAACAAGAACCAGCTAGTTAATAAGATCTATGAGCAGACGCTTATACCGTCCCATATCCTGAATGCTGATGTGTTCCAGAAGGCGCTTAATGTGCAAGCTGAGTTGATGGTTCATGCCAATAGTGAGAAGGTTCGGAGTGATGCTGCGAATAGTCTCCTGACCCATCTTAAGAGACCTGAGGTTACTAAGATTGAGTTAGATGTTGGTTTAAAAGAAGATAAAACCATCAATGATCTGCGTCAGGCTACTATGGCTCTAGCCGCGAGCCAGCGGGATATGATAAAGTCGGGGATGATGAATGCGAAAGAAGTCGCTCATAGTCAAATTATAGAAGGTGAGGTGGTAGAGTAATGGCCGGAATCTCTGGGTTACAGGGTGTATTGACTGATTTGTTTAGCCAGTATACTGATGGATTAATGCCCTATGAAGAATATGCTGCCAATGTGCAGATGATTCAGAAGGGTGACCCAGAGGTGTTTCAGCAGTTACAGGACGTGAATACTGCTCAGAAGGGTAAAATGTTGGATACTCTTCAGTTTGAAACTGATGACTATAGTATGGACGATTGGAGCAAGGCTGGTCTTGAAAATATCAAGTCTGGTAACCTGGATGTACCCTTTGGAACAGAGAATGATTACTTGCCTTTAGGTGGGTCTGAGACTGATGTTTGGGGTGGTCATTCTGGTGGTAGGGTGTTCGTGTCCGGTAATGCTATTGAGCAGCCCCAGATGCCTCTCTCTGAGGTGTTGCGCCATGAAGGGTCACATAGTGTGTTCAACTTCCCTGGCATCTCACATGAGCAGGAAGAGGGGCTTATCCGTCAGCGTGACAATCAGTATGCTGATATCAATAATACAGCTCGTCCTAACGTCCCTCCCATGACAGATCTCCAAGCAAGTCAGATGCAATTTGTTACTGATAATATCAATGACCGCACACAAAATCCGCCTACGGTGGTGAAGGATGTGCAGCCTAAAAGTGGTTGGGAAAAGTTTGCTGGACTTTTTAACTAATTTACATGAGGAAAGCTTCTCGATTAATGGAGAGGTGTACGATTTTTGTACAATTAAAAACTTTTCCCTTTGTTTTATGGATCTAATAGTTTTAATTGAATATACAGAATCTAAGAAAATTATTAAATGCACAAGTGAAGACGAATTTATTTTTTTATTAAAAAAGATGGAAACAGCTCATAATGTTTTTATTTTTACGCAGGAAAATCTATGTCATTAAATACTGCACCACAATCAGTCGAAGAGTTAGTTAATAATGTTAGTTTCGACACAGATCCTTATTATGTTCCGAGTAGTTTTGCTTTAGAGTTCGTTAACTTTATTAAACTAGTTAATGGAGCAGAAGGTGAGGAGAATAAAACTCCAGTCCTTCATTATAAAATGTTAGATCAGATTGCGACGGGTGATGCCGACATATTAAATATGTTATTCCGTGGATCTGCTAAAACAACACTAATGGGTGAGTATTTATTCTTATATATTGCAACTTATGGTGGATTCCCAGAGTTTGATGTTGATTTAGCGTTATATGTTTCTGACAGTATAGAGAACGGCGTTAAAAACATGCGGAAGAATTTGGAGTATCGTTATGAGAATAGTGATTTTCTTAAAATTTATGTTCCCTTTACTAAGTTCACGGATATTCGTTGGGAATTCCGGAATTCAGAAGGTAAGACGTTTATCGTAAAAGGTTACGGTGCAAGTACGGGTGTTCGTGGTAGTAAGGAGATGGGTAAGAGACCTACCTTAGCTATATTGGATGACTTGGTGTCGGATGAGGATGCACGGTCTCCAACGGTTATTAAATCCATTGAAGATACTGTTTATAAGGCCATCAACTACGCTCTACATCCAATGCGTCGCAGGATTATCTGGTCAGGTACTCCATTTAACTCTAAGGATCCATTGTATAAGGCTGTTGAGTCTGGTGCCTGGAGTGTGAACGTATTCCCGGTATGTGAGAAGTTCCCATGTAGTAGGGAGGACTTCAGAGGTGCTTGGGATGACCGATTCACCTACGAGTACATAGAAGAGCAGTACAACCGTGCAGTGAAGACCGGTCAGATCGCTTCCTTCAACCAGGAGCTCATGTTGCGCATCATGTCTGACGAAGACAGACTGGTGCAGAACGGAGACATCATTTGGTACGAGCGTAAGGGACTTCTTAAGAACAAAGGTGCTTATAATTTCTATATAACTACTGACTTTGCTACGAGCGAGAAAAGTAGTGCTGACTATAGTGTTATATCGGTGTGGGCCCTCAACAGTAACGGTGACTGGTTATGGGTCGATGGTATCTGTAAGCGTCAGCTTATGGATCAAAACATTGATGATCTATTCCGTTTGGCTCAGATGTACAAACCACAGCAGGTTGGGGTGGAAGTGACTGGCCAGCAGGGAGGATTTATCCAATGGATCCAACGTGAGATGACCAACCGTAACAACTACTTCACACTAGCCTCTGAGGGCAACAGTAATAGACCTGGGATACGTCCGTCTACTAACAAGATGCAGCGATTCAACATTGTGTTACCTTGGTTCAAGATGAAGAAGATCTGGTTCCCTGAGGAGATGAAGCACGATCCAATCATTGTAGAAGCAATAGATGAGCTATCATTAGCGTCAGCTGCAGGCTTTAAGAGCAAGCACGATGACTTCATTGATACCATCTCAATGCTTGGCTCACTTAACTCGTGGAGACCTAGCCAGGAGGTGCAGTCTTCCCTTGGCAGTGATAACTCTGTAATATGGGACGACGATGACGATGACATTTCCTCATACTACGATTCATATATTGTGTAGAGACAGAACATGACTACAGCAGCAGAATACGCAGCATTAGCAGCAACTGAAGCAAACCTCGCAGCTACTGCAGCTGTTGAGGTACAGAATAAGGTAGCTATTGCAGAATCATCTGCAAACCTAGCTACAACTCATGCTGCAACTGTCGGTGCAAGTGTAACAGGCGCAGCAGCCTCAAGTAGTGCTGCAGCTATACAGGCTATTGTAGCCGAGAACTATAGGGATCTCGCACAACTGTGGGCAAACGCCGATCCAAACGTTGTAGTGGAGGGCACTGCGTTCTCTGCAAGACACCAAGCGCTATCCACCATCGCTACACTAGCCGCGATGCAGGTTAATTTAGATGCTACGGCAGTTAGCTATGCAGCTGATAAAGCAGTAGCGGACGCTGCACGAGAGTATTTAGCGTACAGATTAGATACTGGGGATCTAGTGTTTGATAGTAGCGGTATTGACGGAGACATCAGTAATCTAACTGGATCAGTCAATAGCCAGTTAGCACAGAAGTTAAGTGTTGCCCTCTACAACAGTGACACACTTGGCCTGGCTGATTTTGCTAAGTCTAGTAATGTATCCTTAGAAAATAAGATAAGTGATTACTTAGATGAAGCTGGTCAAATAGCGTTACAGGCTATGCTTGCAGGAGCAGAGAATACAACTAAGCTCAGCTATGCAGGTGTAGTAGTTGATCCAACCACCGGCAATATAACTAATGCTGCAGGCTCTGCAGTAGCTACCGAATATGGTGTACGGATGGCCTCCGTAGAGTCCATTATGGATGGTCAGGGTAAATACACTATAGCTGTACAACAACAGCTAGCAAATAGTATTGCTACGGTTCAGCAAACAATGGAAACAAGTATCTCTAATGTAGTTGATGGTACTACTTCTATTAACTTACATAGTGCTACTGTTGATGGCACCAGTTCTATTGTGCAGTACGTTACAAGTGAGACAGATGCACTTGTAGTGGTTAACTCTGGTACTCCTGCACAACGTGCCGCCTTAACCGGTATGGATACAAATGACCTGTTCATCGAAAAGACTACTGAGACGGGTAGCTCAGGTGTAACGATTGATGTATCCAACACATACAAGTACAACGGTACCGCCTGGGTAAAGATCGGTAACAATGCAAACACTCTTGCCTTAGCAGACTTAGCAGATGGTAAGCGTAGTATATTTAGTAATGTGTCCCATACTCTTCCGTCAGGTGCAGTAGTAGACGATCTCTGGATCCCTATGACTGGTACCAATGATGCAACATACATACCTGGTGAGGTGTATCAATACAGCGGTAGTTCCTGGGCAGTAGCTACCAAGTTCTCGGCAGAGATTACCACAGTAAACTCTAAGTACTCAGTTAAGATTAACGCAGCAGGACATATTGCAGGTTTTGGATTAACCTCTACTGCTAATAATGATGTTACAGACTCTGGGTTTAGTGAATTTACTGTAGCTGCTGACTCACTCAGAGTGGGTGGGGTACAAAGTGATGGTACTGTTTCAACTACAGTCCCATTTCGTGTCATAACAGATGGTGGTGTTACAGGCGGAGGAGTGTGTGTTTCCTCTGCTGGTGTAGAGTCCGGTGGAGTGACACAAGCAGCGTGTGCTACAGCAGGTGGTACTTGGCTCCCTCCAGGTACTTGGATGAGTGACACATACATGAAGTCTGCCAATATATCAGGCATGCTGACCGTAGGTAGTCCTGTTGCTACTTCCATAGCAGCTGCCCAGTCTGGTGCAGAAGCAACAGCTTCAGGTGACGCCACTAGTAAGGCGAATGCTGCTAAGACTGGGGCAGAGCTCACAGCATCAAATGCGCTAGGTGTTGTCACGACAAACATTTACTCCCCTAGTACCACAACTATCAATGGAGGCAAGATCACTACAGGGTCGCTATATGCAAACCAGATAACCACAGGTACAGGAAATGAGAGGATTGAGATCAATAACGATTCTATCCGGGTGTACAACGGCGGCGTTCTTAGAGTTAAGATTGGCAACCTAAGCTAAGGTACACTATATGAGTTATGGATTTAGAATGTGGGGAGCGGACTCAAGCATAGAGTACGACTCCAGCTCTGTTACATGGAACCAAGTAGACTTTTATTCAGTTGGTGCTGGATCCTCTGACACACGAACCTTTAGTTCACTATCAGGCAAGGAGGTCAAAGTAGGCATGTTTTTCATTGACCCGCCTTACTCCACAAGGAAGGCTACCTCACACACAGCTACCCTTAGTAACGGAAATACAACAATTAGTATAAGTGGGGGATCAGAATCTATGTACATCCTAGTGTTAATGCGATGAGTTACGGATTAGAGGCTACTAATGCAGCTGGCCAGGTCTTAATATCATCTGAATTTAAGAACCTGCACTTTAAGCAGAAGAAGACATCACCAGACTACACTGACAGGAATTCAAGTGGTATATTTGGTGGGGTTAAATTGATGCGCTATAGGTTCAATCTTAGCGAGACACCTGTACCATTCTTTCATGTACCCTCCGGTAACAGCTGTGCTATAACTGCGGTTAGAAGTGTGTCATCTGGAGTGTGGGATGTTGAGGTGCTAACTAATGGCGTTAATCCTGAGATCTATATCTTTGCAACGGCTGCTGTAACATCTTCAGGGGACACATACGGCGTACAGGTCTTCAATAATAGTAACCAAGTCACCTTTGATAGCCGGGCAACCCCCTTACTGGTGACGGGGCTTGTTACCTTATCACAACCTAGCCAACCGAGTAGTAGTTACTCTTCCTCGGGCCTTAGCTCTGAGAGTTGCAGTACAGCAGTTGCCACTTATAGTGCCTCCTTTGTACCTGACAATACATCTTCATACAGCACTAGTCTGCCCACAAAGCCCCTATTCTTTTTCTCATCTAATGCTCAGGCAGAAAGGGAAATCCATGTATCTACGACCGATAGTGTCTGTGATGGTATAAGTGTAAAGGGCAACTGTATTGGTTTACTGAGAGAGTACGAATATGATAGTTACTATTGGGCGTTCTATAGGAACGTTATACAATGGAGCTCAGGCTCGTTGAAGTCAACTTGGTGTGTATCCGATTGGGGGTGCCATTGGACGTACAATACAGACTCTTATGCAATTGGTATTGGAACAGGGGGTAGCTCAGCCTCCGGTGGTAGCTGGCCTTATAGTAATGAGACAATAAATACATTCAATAACACTGTTATAATTGGCGATGCGAGCTACTATGATTAAACCATTTAAGGTAATAAAAGAAGATGTTGTAAGTGATGGAACATTAGTTTTATACAAAGTGTCTAAATCTGTTATGAAAGACGATAACACTAAGACCAAAACTACAGTGACATCTACTATATTTGTTGCAGATGACTTAAACATTGAGGAAGAACTTATCACTCATTTAAAAGCAGGAAACTGGCTATGAGTGACTTGATGATAAGTAATACAGGACAGTCTGCCCAAAACTACGGTGTTACTTCTGAAAGAGGCATTGAAGCCTTTAATTACCTTAAGGCATTTTTTCCAAATGAGGTAATAGAGGACTATTCTTCAGTTACAGAATCTTATATACATGAAGTGTTTAATTTAGAGTGTATAAGAACCTGTGTACCAAACAACGTATGTAAGGATATGCTTGGAATACCTACTGTATCTGCCCACAGACTATTTGTTTTAAGTACAGGAAAATCATATTTTCTAGCTAACCAATTATTTACAGACGAGCAACCTACGTGGAAACCAAGTAGATCTTTTGTATTATCTGTAATGGAACCGTATGAAGAATACAGAAATACGCCTCCCACAGGGTTTGATACTTTTAAAGAATACATTGTAGCTATGCGGCCACAAGTAGCCACAGAAGACTTTGGCTTTTCTCCAGACAACGCTAGTGAGTCAAGTGCGTATACTATGTTAGTTAGCACATCTGGAGTTGTACTCTCTGTTAGAAATTACAGTGAGTACTCTGGAAGTAGTCCGTATGAAACACTTAGAAGTAGGCACGTATTTCTATGTAGAAGAAGTAACCGAATAGACTTAGCAAGATTATTCCGAGATGGAAATTACATAGATACTTAATATATGCTACATTTACACGCATAAAATTATTGATTAATATAGGAAGTAAACACCATGGCTTGGTATAGCGTAGGCACAGTATCAGTTACCAATAACTCAGCAACAGTAACAGGTGTTGGAACTAGCTTCCTATCTACTGTTAAGACAGGGCATATCTTTTATGGGCCTGATAAGAACCTTTATGAGGTGCTAAGCATTGCTACAGACACTCAGCTTACGCTAAACTCTGCGTACACTAGTGCAACTGCAGCGACTGCTACTTACTCCGTAATTCCAACACAGGGCATGGTACCTGCTTTGGTTACCCAGGTTCAGACCTTAATAGGCGACTACGCTACTGTACGTGATACGGTAGGTACAGGTAAGTTCAGCTCAGGTGCTGCAAATACACCCGGTATTGCATTTACTGCTGACCAGGATAGTGGTGCTTACTTAGTGGCTCCAGGCTCTTGGGCATTGGTATGTGGTGGACTAACCGGAGTAGCATTAACTCCAACTGTCACCTCCTTGAACTACAGCAACGTTACTAAGCTCAGCACTAGTGCAGCAGGTGCTACAGTTGCCGGCACACTAACAGCTACAGAGGTGCAAGTAGGGTCAGATACGATGACCAGCCTAGCAGCGCGTATAACGGTGCTTGAGCCGTAATGAATTGCATTAAGCAGGTAGTTATGTATAATTTGAATCTATTCAATATTTATAAGGTGCACTAATGAAGGTCTCTCGACTATTAGATTACCTACGCTTTGGTGAGCTGTCTGACTTAGCTGTTAGTGACATCACCGTGCAGGCCAATCTAGACAAAATCTTTTCGTATGTTAATCGAGGACTGAAGAAGGTCAACTCTGAGTTAAATATCTTAGAGCAAGAAGCAGCCTTCGCAGTTACAACAGGTGTGTACACTTACGAGATAACTGACCCGTTAATACTACGTGTTACTGCTGTCTACGACCAAGATGGTACAGAGCTACCTCTTGATGTAGAGGGTGACCCACGTAGTGTATTCACATCCAGCTACAACAAGATTTCCTTTGTAGGCCACCGGGATGATCCTAATAACAAGGTCACTTCTATCTCTGTGATTTACCTGAAGGATTTCAGCGAGATCACAGATGTTACAGACGAAATTGCTATCAGTGATGGTATAATGGAGGTACTGACCAACTATGTGGCTTATTTAGCCCATGGATCAGTCAACATGTCCGAAGGTGGCGCCGCATCTAAGTACCAGACCCAGTATGAAGTTGAGTTGGGTAAAGCACGGAAGTTTGGCTACAAGGCACAAATGTTTAATAGTGTTGATAAATTAAGAGAACGAGGTTTCGCGTAATGGCGTTAATATCTACAGGCACTAACTCAGAGGCTGTATCACACAGCTATAGTCACACGCTTAAGTTAGTCCGCAATGACACGTCTCCTGAGCTTAATTTAACTCTAACAGATGGTACCGATAACATTGCTGTCGATCTGACTAACGTAGCCACCGTAGTACTTAAAGTACGCCCACTAGGTGGTGCTACGGTTAAGGTCTCAATCTCGATGTACCGAATTGCTCCGTACACATCAGGTAAGGTATTCATGCAGTGGCCTACGGCCTCGTTAGATACAGCGGGCATCTTTACAGGTGAGATTGAGCTGACCTACATAGATGGTAAGGTGCAGACCGTATTCGATGAGTTGAAGTTTGAGGTGCGCGAGGACTACTAATGGCTATTAAGATAGGCTTACTAGAGCGAGTCAATCTTGAGGTAGCTGCTCTAGTATATCAACAGCTTGAAGTAGCTAACCTTGCCTACGTGAAACTTGAGGTCGGTACACTCACCTATTCAGATCCAGAGATGACTAATGTTTTCTTGGATCCTGATACAAAGAACCGAATCCTTCACGATTTAGCCTCAGTTAGTGAGGATTACTTCGCACACATCTCTTTAGCTAAGCATGAGAGCTTAAGCGCTCCAGATACGTACGCACTAGCCCTAAATAAGGCCGTAGGAGAGGTTATAGGTGTAATCGAGGCCAGTGTGCTCGATATACGCAAACCCCTCTTAGACGGCTCTGTAGTGACTGACATCTTCCGTCTAGCCCTCCATAAGGTCTTTGCAGATAATACATTCCTTAGTGATGTGTTTGATGTCACAACTATTAAGGCATTCAACGATTCAGTTGCCTCCTCTGATACATTTGACCTTGTTGCTAGCTACGTTAGACACTTCCAAGACTACGTTGCCTTAGACGACTTTGCAGGTATTGATAAGTTCTATAATGGTACTAAACATAATATTGTAGGCACTGTAGATCATACTACATTAGCCCTTAGCATCCTTAAAGCAGACACTATGTCTACAGTTGATATGTTGAACCATATCAATACTGACAAGGCGCTTAGTGATACTGTGATGTTTGCAGACTCTCTTAGAAAAGTGATGATACATGTACTTGTGGATGCTCCATTAGTTACAGAGACTGTGCGCAGTATCCTAATAAAACCTCTATCAGATGCAACAGGCGAATTGGCAGATCAAGTAGCTCTATCCAATACTCTGAATAAATCTGATGCAACCAGTGTGCTTACACTGCTTAAAAAGAGTATTATTAGTAAAATCATAGATTCTGCTGTGACAGTAGATCAAGTCGCAAAGACCATGCACAAATTCTTCACGGATGCTGTGGCGGTGGATGATGCGTTTGGCTTCATGGATCAAGCCACACTACACAAGGGTAACGTCACTGTTATTAGTGACTTACTAAGTATTCAGTCCTCTAAAGAGGCAACTGATGTTGCTATAGTATCTGATGCATTTAATGTATCATATGTCCCAGGCAACTTAATGTTATTTAATAACATTCCATTTAATGAAAGCACCTTCGGGTAAAGGAGAAGATCAATGCTTAACGATAAGCTATCTCTAACTGGTGCGCTGACTGTCTCCTTGAACGGCGAAGTTGTGCGTGACATTAGAAACCTAGTAGTAACCTCTGGTAAAGAGTTAGTTGCTGCTAATTTACAAGGTGGTACGGTTACACCTCTTACCCATATGGGTGTTGGTACTGGCACTGCAGCAGCGGTAGCAGCGGACGCAGCTTTAGGATCTGAGTTAGATCGTAATGCACTTGCAACCTCTGGTGGCACTGTTACAAACGCAGTAGTATCCTACTCATGTACATGGTCACCAGGTGATGGTACCGGTGCGTTAACTGAAGCAGGCTTATTCTCTGCCTCATCTGGTGGTACGATGCTTGCACGTACAGTGTTCCCAGTAGTTAACAAGGGTGCAGACGATACTGTTACTATCGTATGGGATGTAACAATCTCTTAAGGGGAACATGATGGCGATTAAGTACAGTAACAATGCTAGGTCTACCCTAGCTGCAGCTATAAATAGTACAGTTACTACTCTTTCTGTTGCAAGCACTTCTACCTTTCCTACACTAGGTGGGGGAGATGTGATGTACTTAACGCTGTCAGATAACCTTAACTCAGTTACTGAAATTGTTAAGTGTACTGCCGTATCTGGCACTACATGCACTATAGTACGAGGACATGAGAGCACCACAGCGTTATCTTGGATAACTGGGTCACATGTTCAAATACGAATTACAGCTGGCTTAATAACAGATCTCCTTACAGAGAGTACAGCCGCTGAAAGCACAGTACATGATCCCATTGGTGCTTCCGTAGCAATGGCTATAGCTCTAGGAGGCTAACCAAATGGCGAATACATTTAAGAACGCAGGCATGGCAATTGGTACCTCACGTACTACCCTATACACCTGCCCAGCAAACACACAGGCTGTTATTCACGCACTATACATCTCTAACATTGATGGTGTTGATGATGCTGATGTAACAGTTGAGATCACCGTAGATGGTGGCACAACATACCGTCATGTAGCTAAGACTGTACCAGTACCGGCAGATGCTACGCTACTACTAGACAAACCAATGAACCTAGAAGCTGGTGATATTATTGGATTAACTGCATCAACTGCAGGTGACCTTGAAGTGTTCGCAAGTATCCTAGAAATCGCTTAAGGGGAACAAGATGGCTTACATAGGTAACGTCAGTGGTTTTGATGATGTAGATACAGAACAAGTTAAAGATGGTGCAATATCAAACGTTAAGATCTCTGATGTTGACCACAGTAAGGTAACTGGCCTGGCTGCAGAAATATCTACTGCAGTGAGCAGCCTAGTTGACTCATCCCCAGATGCCCTCAATACACTAAATGAACTTGCAGCAGCGTTAGGTGATGATGCAGCATTCTCCACTACAGTCACAGACAACATTGCTCTAAAGCTACCACTTACCGGTGGAGCTATGACAGGTGCCATTACCACTAACAGTACCTTTGATGGGCGTGATGTATCTGTAGATGGATCTAAGCTAGATAACGTTGAAGCCTCAGCAGATGTAACTGACACAGCTAATGTAACCTCCTCTGGTGCATTAATGGATAGTGAGCTAACTAACATTACTGCTGTTAAAGCTTTAAACCAAGGTGTTGCAACAACAGATGCAGTAGACTTCACCAACGTAGACCTCACTGCTATTGCCCAATCCAAATCAGTCACAGCAGTAGACGTATTTGTTTACGACACTAGCAAAGACTCAGATGGTGGAGCATGGCGCAAGCGTACACAAGGCACATCTTGGTACAACGAAACATTGAATACATCAACTCGTGGTTCTCGTAAAGAGTTCCCAGCGGTTGCGGTGATTGTTGCAGAGTCTAACAAGGTTACTATCTACGATGGTGATGATCCTAGTATGCCTATGTGGATGGTGTTTACGCAAATAGGTGGGTGGAACTACTCATTGATAGTAGGCACAAGTAATACTTCCACAGGAATGCTTAACGCAAGGTTGTTAGTTGGCACAGCCCCAAACAGTCAGGGTTTGGTGGACATAGACTTTATTTTGGATAGAAGCCAAGCTCACTTAACCAATGGATTGTACGGAGGGGTGGATACGGCTCCTTTATCCTTACGAAATACGTCAGGCCACACCTTCTCCGCAGGCACAGCATTAGGTAATCCTTCACTAGATATTATTAGTAACGCAGTCAACGACATAGCAATGACAGTGCTACCCAATGCTCCTATAGACTCCGCAACTGGCCTACCGATTCCAACGATTGCAGTGGCTACCAATGGTGGCGTGAGTGTGATTAAGGATGATGGGAGCGTGGTTGATATAACTCATACTCAGACTTATAAGAAGGCCAAGGCTATCTCTTTTAAGGGCAACCAAATTAGTTATGCAACTCAACAATCTGGCTCAGGACAGACGTACTGGCGTAAGGTGTATATCG
>Ga0308025_1000897_pt1 | contig 14389 bp, 10 predicted proteins | sample Neamet422_FD_201298 | JGI IMG/M metagenome (GOLD analysis project Ga0308025, IMG submission 201298) | Marine microbial communities from water near the shore, Antarctic Ocean - #422 | ecosystem: Environmental > Aquatic > Marine > Unclassified | place: Southern Ocean | collected 2014-10-03
GCAATGATAGATCACCATCAGCAACCTGATGATGTAAAATATATGTATTCTGATGTTACTATTTGTTCAACCTGTCAGATGGTATATCAATTTATTGAAATGAATAATGACTTGGATTTAATTGATGTTGATATTGCAACTTGTTTGTATACAGGTATTATGACAGATACAGGATCATTTAGATTTAGATCGACAACGAGTGCTACTCATAGAATTATTGCAGATTTAATTGACAAAGGAGCAGAAAATGACAGAATTCATAACAATGTTTATGATGCAAATTCATATAATAGGTTGTTGTTATTAGGCCAAGCTTTAAGTAATTTACAAATTCTACCTTCTTATAAAACAGCTTTCATCACTTTAACTGATGAAGAAAAAAAACGTTTTGATTTTCAAAAAGGAGATACAGAAGGTGTTGTAAACTATGCATTGTCTTTAAAAGGAATTATTTTTGCAGCCATTTTTATTGAAGATAAAGAACAAAAGATTATTAAAATTTCTTTTCGATCAAAAGGTGATTTTTCTGTAAATAAATTTTCTAGAAATCACTTTAGCGGTGGAGGGCATGATAATGCTGCCGGAGGAAAATCGGAAGAATCAATGGAGAAAACCGTTACAAATTTTACCAATTTATTATCAGAGTATCAATCTGACTTAGCAACATCTTATGAAGAATAGTTATTTGTTTTTTTTGATGGTATTTTGTTTTTCTTGTTCTAAAATAGAACCTAGAAAACCAATCAACCCAAAACCCTCAACAACATTATATAAAGAAACGATTAAAGAATCGATCGCTTTAAATAAGGTTGAAAATGATAAAATTCTTCAAATTATAAAAAATGATTCTACTAGACTATATTTGCAATCTTCAAATGGATTTTGGTATACTTACATCCATAAAATAGAAGAAAATTCACCAACTCCTAAAAAAGGGAATGAAGTAACGCTTGCATATAATATTACAGATTTAAACGATTCAATTTTGTATCGAAAAGAAGATTTGGGCGTTAAAAAATATATTATTGACAAAGAAGATTTTATTTCTGGATTACAAAAAGGAATAAAGTTGATGAAAATAGGAGAAACCATTACATTTGTAATTCCGTCTTACAGCGCTTTCGGTATTACTGGAGATGGAAACAAAATTGGCATTAATCAATCAATAAAAAGTACAGTAACATTAATTAATATAAATAAATAGAAAAATGAGAATACTAAAAGGTTTAGTAGTTATAGCAGCGGTAGCGTCAATGACTTCATGTGGAAATCAAAAAGCAAATGTAAAGTCTTTAGAGACAGAAATAGATTCTGTTAGTTATGCAATAGGGTTAACGATGTCTAGACAATTAAAATCTGATTTTTCAGAAGTTAATGTAGACGTTCTTGCACAGGCGATAAGAAATGGTATAGATTCTACTAACTTATTAATTGATATGAATGATCTTCAGAAAGTTATAAGTCCTTATTTTCAAAAGCAACAAGCTGCAAAAATGAAGGAGCAGCAAGAAAAATCAGCAGCAAAATTTGCAGTGGTTAAAAAAGAAAGTGAAGAATTTTTAGCAATCAATAAAACGAAAGAAGGAGTTAAAACTACAGAAAGTGGTTTGCAGTATATCGTTTTAAAAGAAGGAAAAGGAAAGAACCCAGTAGCTACTTCAAAACTTAAAATTCATTATCATGGAACCTTAATAGATGGTACTGTTTTTGACAGTTCTGTTGATAGAAAAACACCTTACGATTCTAATGCGAATCAATTTATAAAAGGATTTACAGAAGGATTATTATTGATGAATAAAGGAGCTAAATATAAATTATTTATCCCTCAAGGTTTGGCTTATGGAGCAAATCCAAGACCAGGAATTATTAAACCTTTTGCAGCGATTGTTTTTGAGGTAGAGTTATTGGATATAATTAAACAATAGATGAGAAAAATTATTTACATTTTAGTAGTTTCTTTTCTTGTAGTTGGCTGTAGCACACCCGCTAAATATAAAGAGTTAAAAGAAGGCCTTTATGCCGAAATACAAACGAATAAAGGTGCTGTTCTTTTAGAATTATATGCAGACGATGCTCCTATGACAGTTGCAAACTTTGTGTCTTTAGCAGAAGGAACGAATACTAGAGTTACAGATTCTATACTAGGAAAAAAATACTTTGATGGTATTCGTTTTCATAGAGTTGTAAATAATTTTATAATTCAAGGAGGAGATCCAACAGAAACTGGTAGAGGAACTGCAGGCTATCAATTTGGTGATGAGTTTACCAAAGGTGAAAATGGTAAATTATTACACATTCATGGTGATGCAGGAATGTTATCTATGGCAAACGGAGGTCCTGGGAGTAATGGAAGTCAGTTTTTTATTACACACAGAGCAATACCACATTTAGATGGTAGGCATACTGTTTTTGGTAAAACGGTGCTGAATACTTTGCAATTAAAAGAATTAAAACAACAGGTTAAAGATACTTTAAAGCTTAAAAAATCTATAGATTCTTTAAGAATGTCTGTTGTAAATAACATTGCGAAATTTGATACCATACATACTGTAAAAATAATTAGATTAGGTTCTAAAGCGAATTCTTTTGAAGCTGCTGAAGTTTTTGATAATGAGTTTATGAAGTATGCTGAAAGTCAAAAAGACAGACATAAGAAAGAGAAAGGTGAAGGTGAAGTTCGTTTTTCGAAATACTTAGAAAATAAAGCTGCTTTTTTAGCAAAAATGGAGGAATCAAAAGCGATTAAAACGTCTTCTGGTTTGCGTATTTTAAAATTAAAAAGTAATCCTTCAGGAAGAAAAGTGGTAACGAATAAGCCCATAAAAGCTCATTTTACATTATACATTGCAGATGGTAAAAAAATTGAATCTACACTAGATTCTAAAGCACCATTTACATTTCAGTTAGATGATGTAGAGAAGCCAATGATTACGGGTTTTAAAGAAGGTGTTGCTACTCTTAGAGTAGGTGAAAAAGCAAGGTTGTTTATACCTTATTACATAGGTTTTGGGGCAGCTAAATATGGCCCTTTTCCAGCAAAATCTGATTTAGTTTTTGAAATAGAAATCATAGAAATAGGTAAATAATTTGTTTGACTCAATAATACATAAAGATAAAGAATTACTTATTTTCCTAAATAATTTAGGAAGTGAACAATGGGATTCATTTTGGTTGCTAATAACCAACCAATTTAATTGGACTCCATTGTTCCTTTTTGTTTTTTTCTTAGTTATAAAATCTTTTGGATGGAAAAAAGGAGGTTTTGTAATTTTAGCACTAATTGTATTAGTTGCTTTTTCTGATCAGTTTGTAAACTTAATTAAGAATTCTACAGCAAGATTAAGACCTAATAACGATCCTGAAATCCTACATTTATTAAGAACTTTCATAAAACCTCAAAGTTTTAGTTTTATTTCTGGTCATGCGACAACATCCACTTTTTTCTCCGTATTTGTTATCTTTTTATTAAGAGAAAAATACAAATACATTTATTTTATTTTACTATTCCCATTGATTTTTGCGTACAGTAGATTGTATTTAGGAGTACACTTTCCTATTGATATTTCTCTTGGAATTTTAACAGGAATTCTGCTAGCAAATATGTATTATTTTCTTTTTAAGAAAGTTTATAAAAAACTATTTGTTTAGGCTTTATACGTGATTTCATTAATATTTAAAATTGTTAGTAACGAATCATTTTTTACTTCAAAAACAAAAAGGATTTCTTGATTTATCTTGTGCTTTTAATGCAGTCTTATTAGTCCTTTTTTATACTGTTTTAGGTGTATTTTTATTACAAGAGAATAAAAATAAAACCCTCACATTTTTAAACCATAATTTCTACTAAATAACTTGATGAAAATCTTTTAAAATCGTTAAATTTGCGACATTAAAATGTTCAAAAACAGCAGATGAAGATATCATACAATTGGTTACAACAATTTTTACAGATTAACTGGGAAGCTACTAAAACAGGTGAGTTGTTGACTGATTTGGGTTTAGAGGTCGAAGGTATAGAGACGAGAGAATCTATCAAAGGTAGTTTAAAAGGCATTGTTGTTGGGAAGGTTTTAACTTGTATTCAGCATCCAAATGCAGACAGGTTAAAGGTTACTACGGTAGATTTAGGTGATGGAAACCCTGTTCAAATTGTTTGTGGAGCTCCAAATGTTGCTGCTGGTCAAAAAGTACCTGTAGCTACAATTGGTACAGTTTTGTATGACGAAAAAGGAGAAAGTTTTAAAATAAAAAAAGGAAAAATTAGAGGAGAAGAAAGCCATGGAATGATTTGTGCCGAAGATGAGTTAGGTCTTGGTAAAGGTCATGATGGGATTCTAGTTTTAGATGAAAAGCTAAATGAAGGGACTTCTGTTGCAGAAGTTTTTAAAATCGAAACAGATTATGTATTTGAAATTGGTTTAACTCCAAATAGATCTGACGCGATGAGCCATTATGGAGTGGCAAGAGATTTAAGAGCAGGATTAATTCAAAATGATATTAAGTTAGAATTTATATCTCCTTCTGTCAGTAATTTTCATGTGAATGAAAGAACACTACGTTTTGATGTAGAAATTGAAAATAAAGAATTAGTACCACGCTATTGTGGAATTACAATTACAGATATTACCGTTAAAGATTCTCCAGAATGGATTCAGAATCGTTTAAAAGCGATCGGTATAACGCCAAAAAATAATATTGTAGACATTACAAATTATGTGTTACATGAGTTAGGGCAACCTTTACATGCTTTTGATGCTCAGAAAATTAAAGGAAATAAAATTATTGTAAAAAATTTAAAAGAAGGCACAAAGTTTACAACTTTAGATGAAGTAGAAAGAACACTTTCGGCAGATGATATTATGATTTGCGATGCAGATTCTAATCCTCTTTGTATTGGTGGTGTTTTTGGTGGTTTAAAATCGGGTGTTACAGAAAGTACAACTTCAATATTTTTAGAAAGTGCTTTTTTTAATCCTGTTTCTGTTCGAAAAACAGCTAAAAGACATGCTTTAAATACAGATGCTTCTTTCCGTTTTGAAAGAGGAATTGATATTAATATGACTGAATACGCTTTAAAAAGAGCCGCTTTATTAATTGAAGAATATGCTGGTGGAAAAATGGCATCTGATGTTTCAGATTTTTACCCTATAAAAGTAGAAGATTTTCAAGTATTTTTCTCTTATGAAAGTGCTTATAGATTAATTGGGCAAGAGATTCCAAAAGAAACGATAAAGAATATTTTAGCTTCTTTAGAAATTAAAATAAGCAGTGAAACTGAAGGTGGTTTAGGGTTGACGATTCCTTCTTATCGAACAGATGTTCAACGTGAAGCAGATATTGTTGAAGAAATTTTACGTGTGTACGGATATAATAATATCGAGTTTTCTCATAAACTAAATACCTCAATTTCTTTTGACTTTAATAAAAATACCAAGATTGAAAACGTTGTTGCAAATCAATTAAGTTCTTTAGGATTTAATGAAACAATGGCAAATTCTTTAACAAAAGCTGCTTATACAGCGTTGTCAGAAAACATAAATGAGGAGGCGAATGTAGCAATGTTAAATCCGTTAAGTAATGATTTAGGTGTTATGCGCCAATCGTTACTATTTAGCGGCTTAGAGTCTGTTTCTTATAACTTAAATAGAAAAAATAATTCATTAAAATTTTATGAGTTTGGGAAAACATATCATAAATATAATGATAAGTATCAGGAAGATAAGCATTTAACGCTTTTTGTAACAGGGAATAGAACTAAAGAGTCTTGGAAAACAACGGCTACTACTTCTGATTTCTTTTATTTAAAAGGAATCTTAACGTCAGTTTTAGCAAGATTAGGAATTCAGAATTTAAAAACAACACCTACTAAAAACGATGTTTTTTCTGAAGGAATTACGTTAAGTTTAGGGAAAATAAAATTAGCAGATTTTGGCGTTGTAAAACGTTCAATTTTAAAAGAATTCGGAATTAAGCAAGAGGTTTTATTCGCAGATTTTAATTGGGATAATGTTTTAAAATTATCAAGCAAGAAAAATATTACAGTTTCCGAGTTATCTAAATTCCCATCAGTAAAAAGAGATTTAGCGTTGTTGATTGATCATAAAGTTGAATTTAAAGAAGTCTATAATTTAGCTTTTCAATCAGAGAGAAAGTTATTGAAAGAAGTAGATTTATTTGATGTGTATGAGGGTGATAAATTACCAGAAGGTAAAAAGTCTTATGCGGTTAGTTTTGTTTTACAGGATGAAACTAAAACTTTAGAAGACAAACAAATTGATAAAATAATGCAAAAATTACAGCAAAGTTTCGAACAGAATCTAGAGGCTGTTTTAAGATAAAATTTTAAGCTCCTATTTTGGAGCTTTTTTTATAAATTGTTATTTCTGTGTAAGTAGGAATTTCATCATAAAGTGTCATAAAATTAAAATCAGATTCCTGCCTATGCAGGAATGATAAAAGCCATGTACAAACTTATTATAAGACCTATTTTCTTTCTTTTTGATCCAGAGAAAATTCATTATTTCACTTTCTCTTTAGTGAAAATATTGTCTAAAATCCCTTTAGTTTCTAGCCTTTTTAGATGTTTTTATCAAGTAAATGATAAGAAGTTAGAGCGTACTTTATTTGGGTTAACGTTTAAGAATCCTGTTGGTTTAGCTGCTGGTTTTGATAAAAATGCGGTCTTGTATAATGAGCTAGCTAACTTTGGTTTTGGTTTTATAGAAATTGGTACAGTAACTCCAAAAGGACAAGTTGGAAACCCGAAGAAAAGATTATTCCGTTTAAAAGATGATCAAGGAATCATCAATAGAATGGGGTTTAATAACGAAGGTTTACAGATTGCTATTGAGCAATTAAAGAAGAATAAAGGTCGCGTTATTATTGGTGGAAACATTGGTAAAAACACTCAAACATTACCAGAAAATTATACAGAAGATTATAAAGAATGCTTTAAAGGATTGCATCCTTATGTAGACTATTTTGTACTAAATGTGAGTTGTCCGAACGTAGGAAGTCATGCCAAATTAAATGACAAAGATTATTTATTGGAGTTGATTTCTGAATGTCAAAAATTAAATAACCAAGAAGAACAACAAAAACCAATTTTATTAAAAATTGCTCCGGATTTAAATGATGAACAATTAGATGAAATTATAGAACTGGTTGCAGAAACGAAGATTGATGGAGTAATCGCTTCCAATACATCAACTACAAGAGATAATTTAAAGGCTTCTAAAGAACGTTTGCAAGAAATTGGTAACGGAGGTGTAAGTGGGCAGCCAATTAAAAATCAGAGTACAAAAGTGATCAAATACTTAGCAGATAACTCTAATAAATCGTTTCCAATTATTGGAGTAGGAGGTATTCATTCAGAAAAGGATGCTTTAGAGAAAATAAAAGCAGGCGCAGATTTAGTACAGATTTATACTGGTTTTATTTATGAAGGACCAAGTTTGGTGAAAAGAATTAACAAAGCTATTTTAAAGAATTTGTAATAATTACTTTACAAGTTAGATGCCAATCCTGCGAAGTCAGTAATTCATGAAAAAATAAACGTAGATTTCTATTCAGAATCAAGTTTAAAACAATTTTTACAGGAAGGTGAAAAAGAGTATTTTTACTTTAATGTTAGAAATCCTATTCTCTTTTGTAATCGCCACTTCAATTTTAGCAATTTCTCCTGGACCTGATAATATTTTTGTACTGACACAGAGTATTGTGAATGGTAAAAAGTTTGGTTTAGCCACTGTTTTTGGATTGATATCTGGATGTTTAGTCCATACAACTTTATTAGCTTTTGGAGTATCAGCAATTATAAAGGAATCAGCGAATCTGTTTTTTATAATTAAATTATTTGGAGCTATTTACCTATTATATTTAGCCTTTAAAGTATATCGGTCGGATGCCGCTATTATTTTGTCAGAAGACAATGTAGCAAAGAAAACGACGACACAATTGTTTAAACAAGGATTTATAATGAATGTTTTAAACCCGAAAGTTTCTATTTTCTTTTTGGCGTTTTTCCCAGGTTTTTTATATTCTGATAGTATCTCAACTGTAATTCAGTTTTATGTTTTAGGAGTGCTTTTTATGTTCGTTTCACTAATTATTTTTTCTACGATTGCAATTTTAGCGGGAGTGATATCAGAAAAAATAAAGGAAAACAAAAACATTGGTTTGTATTTAAAATGGACTCAAATTGTTGTTTTTGTCTTGATTGCCGTTTTTATTTTAGTTTAATTTCTTCCACAAACTAAACAAGGTCTGATTTTTAGAGATAAAACCAGGTTATTCATGACTCCGCTTCCTGCTAACCATAAAGCTGTTTTGCTAAAAAGAGTATAATAATTAATAGAAATAACTTTACAACTACATTACTTTATCTATATTTGAAATCAATGAAAAAAGTCAAAATCATAGAATGTCCTCGAGACGCAATGCAAGGAATAAAATCTCATTTTATTTCTACAGAAAAAAAAGCATTGTACATTAATTCCTTACTAAAAGTGGGTTTTGATACGATTGATTTTGGCAGCTTTGTATCTCCAAAAGCAATTCCTCAAATGCGAGATACGGCAGCCGTTTTAGAGCAATTAGATATCTCTAGAACTCAAAGTAAATTGTTAGCAATTATTGCCAATGTCAGAGGAGCAAATGACGCATCTCAATTTGAAGAAATAGATTATTTAGGCTATCCTTTTTCTATTTCAGAAAACTTTCAAATGCGTAATACGCATAAAACGATCGCTGAATCTATTGAAGCTTTAGATGCCATTTTAAATATTGCTGATAAAACAAAAAAAGAGGTTGTTGCTTATTTATCAATGGGTTTCGGGAATCCTTATGGAGATCCTTGGAATGTTGATATTGTTAGTAATTGGACTGAGAAACTGTCTAAAATGGGGGTGAAAATTTTATCTCTTTCAGATACAGTTGGAACTTCAACTCCTGAAGTAATTCATTATTTGTTTTCAAATCTAATTCCTAAATATCCAGGAATTGAGTTTGGTGCACATTTGCATACAACTCCAGATAAATGGCATGAAAAAGTTGACGCAGCTTACAAAGCAGGTTGTCTGCGTTTTGATGGAGCTATTAAAGGGTATGGTGGTTGCCCAATGGCAAAAGATGAGTTGACAGGTAATATGCCAACAGAGAAATTATTGAGCTATTTTACAGCAGAAAAAGCGGATACAAATTTGAAGCCGATGAGTTTTGAAAGCGCTTACAATAAAGCTTTAGAGCTGTTTATTTAAGTTTTAACGTTGAAATGTGATCAAACTGAACTTGTTTTAGTCTCCTAAAAAAATTAATTAAATGAAAAAAAATAGTTACTTCCTATATTTATTATCAATCACACTCTTGTTTTCTTGTCAAAAAGAGGATGGAAAAATTGATTTTACTTTCTTGCAAATAAATGATGTATATGAAATTGCGCCAATTCAAGGAGGAGAATTCGGTGGAATGGCAAGAGTAGAAACGGTGCATAAGGAATTGATAAAAGAAAACAAAAATACAATGTTGTTTTTGGCAGGCGATTTTTTAAATCCTTCTCTATTAGGAACCTTAAAAGTCGACGGAGAAAGAGTTCGTGGAAAACAAATGATTGAAGTATTAAATGCAATGCATACTGATTTGGTTGCTTTTGGAAATCATGAATTTGATGTATCAAAAAAAGATTTACAAAAACGGTTAAATGAAAGTAATTTCCCTTGGATTTCTGCCAATGTGAAATTAAAAACCAATGAAAAAACGATTCCTTTTTACAAAGAAAAAGAAGGAAAGCAGATTCCTCTTGAAGAAACATTTATCAAAGAGTTTTCTGATGAAGATGGCACAAAAATAAAAGTTGGTTTTATTAGTGTTTGTATAGCGTCAAACCCAAAAGATTATGTAGAATATGGTAACATATTTGTAAGAGCGAGAGCTTCTTATGCTGCTATAAAAGATTCTGTAGATGTTGTTTTTGGATTGACACATGTTAAAATAGCAAATGATAAAAGAATTGCAAAGTTAATACCCAATTTACCTTTAATAATGGGTGGTCATGAGCATTCAAATTCTCTTGACACAATTGGAAATACACTTATTTCTAAAGCAGATGCCAATGCGAAAACGGCTTATATCCATAGAATTTCTTTTGATAAAAAAACAAAAAAGACGACTATAAAATCAGAATTGAAACAAATAAATTCATCGATTAAATCTGATGAGAAAGTTGCTGAAATTGTAAAAAAATGGCAAGCGATTTTAACTTCAAAAATTAAAGAAGTTATTTCAAATCCAGATGAAGTTATTTATACAGCAAAAACTCCTTTAGACGGAAGGGATGCTTCAATTAGAGGTGTTCAAACCAATTTAGGTGAAATGATTACCAAATCGATGTCTTTTTCTTTTGATGATAAAGTCGATTGTGCACTTGTAAATGGAGGTTCTATAAGAATTGATGATCAATTAGCAGGAGATATCAATGCTGTTGATATTTTTAGAGTTTTACCTTATGGAGGAGCTGTTTTAAAAGTTGAAATTAAAGGAAGGTTATTAAAACGTGTTTTAGATTATGGCGTTTTGGCTGCCGGAACAGGTGCTTATTTACAGCGTTTTAATGCTAAAAAAGTAAGAGAGAAGTGGATGATTCAAAACAAAGAATTAAATCTTAATAAAACATATACAGTTGCTTTTTCTGATTACTTGTTAAAAGGTTTTGACATTCCTTTTTTATCATCAGAAAATAAAGAAGTTTTATCAATATATAAACCGAAAGAAAGTGAATTGGCTTTTGATATTAGAAAAGCGGTTGTTCTTTATTTAGAAAATAATACTATTTAATCTTTCTGTTATTTAAGAGGAATATTGTCTCGTTATAAGGATTCCTTTTTAGTCTAATGTTGACGGAAGAAGTTTTTCTTAAACGATTTTACTATTTCGTTACTTTATTTAATTCAAGCAATTAGATAGTAGTTCATCAAATATTGATTTTATAGCATAAAAAAAGCCTCACATTAATGTGAGGCTTTTTTATTTATTGTGTTGTATTATTTAACTTTCTCTACGTTTTCTTCCGAAACCTCCAGATTGTCTTTTTTCTCCACTAGAACTTCTTTCTGATCTATCAGGTCTGTCAGAAGAACGTTTATCAGATCTTCCTCTACTAGAATCGCTGCTTCTTGAAGAAGAACCTTCAGAACTTCTACGTCTTCCAAAACCACCTTCTTTATTTCCAAAAGGTTTTCTACCACCACCTCTTCTTGCACCACCACCAGAACGTTCTTTTTTCGTAATCTCTATGTTTACAGAGCGTCCGTCAAAATCTGGTTGGTTGCTAGAAAAAGCTTCTAACGTTTTGTCTTCGAAGTTTTTGTCAATTTCAAAGAAAGAAAAAGTATCTAAAATATCTATTGATCCAATTTCTACTTTATCACCAATATTCTGTTCATTAATTAAACCAATTAATTTCCCAGGATTTAGGTTGTCTTTTCTACCGATATTGATAAAGAAACGAGTCATGTTTTCGTTTTCTGTTCTAGCTCTAGAATTATCTTTAGAAGATAAATCATTTAAATCTTTAGCATTTTCATAGTATGCTAACATTGTATTGAACTCTAAAGAAACAAATTTCTGAATTAACTCTTCTCTATCTAAACCTTCTAATTTTTCGTAAATACTTGGTAAGAACTCATTAATTTGAGTCTGATTTACTTCAATTTTCTGAACCTTATCTATTAAGTTCATTAATTGATTCTGACAAATATCTTTTCCAGAAGGTACTTTTGATTCTACAAATTTCTTTTGAATGATTTTTTCGATCTGGCGTAATTTCCCCTTCTCTTTTCCATTCACTAAAACGATAGAAATTCCTTTATTTCCAGCTCTTCCAGTTCTACCACTTCTATGTGTATAGTTTTCTATCTGATCTGGTAATTTATGATTTAAAACGTGTGTTAATTCAGTAACATCCAATCCACGAGCAGCAACATCTGTAGCTACTAATATTTGAATTGTTTTCTTTCTGAATTTACCCATTACAGAATCTCTTTGTCCTTGAGATAAATCTCCATGTAAAGAGTCTGCACTATAACCGTCTTTAATTAAGTTGTCTGCAACTTCTTGTGTTTCTCTACGAGTTCTACAAAAAATAATTGCATAGATATTTGGATTTAAATCTGCAATTCTTTTTAAAGCTGGGTAACGAGTTCTTTCTGTAACAGAATAATACTCATGACTTACACTATCTGCACCTTGATTCTTCTGACCAGAAGTAATTTCTACTGGCTTGGTCATGTAGTTTCTTGCAATACTTTCTACTTCTCTTGGAAAAGTTGCAGAAAATAATAAGGTTTGTTTTGTTTCTGGAGTTGCTTCTAAGACTTTATCTAGTTCGTCTTTAAAACCCATATTTAACATTTCATCAGCTTCATCTAAGACTAACCATTGAACGTTTCCTAATTTTAAAGCTCTTCTTTTAATTAAATCTACTGTTCTACCAGGAGTTCCAACAACAATTTGTGAACCTCTTTTTAAAGATCTAATTTGATCTTCCATACTAGAACCACCATAAACGGTAGTTACTTTAACGTCTGGTAAGTATTTACAAAAATCTTTAATATTATTACCAATCTGAACTGCAAGTTCTCTTGTTGGTGATAATATAATTGCTTGTACGTTACCGCTCTTAGAGTCTAAAAGCTCTAATATTGGCAAACTAAAAGCAGCAGTTTTACCTGTACCTGTTTGTGCAAATGCTTTTAAATCGTCTGTAGATGAAATAATTTGAGGAATTGCTTTCTCTTGAATAACAGTTGGTTCTTGATAACCTAAATCTGTTAATGCTTTAACTATAGGTTCTTTTAACCCTAATTCTAAAAATGTTGACATTACTGTGTTTTTGTGAATTCACAGAACGCCCACCTGTAAACCCTAGTTATAAAATTCGACTTGATTTTTTAATGAGTTACACCCAAAAATAAAACGGTGCAAAAGTACTGTAAAATTTACAAATAATAGATTAAAAACTAATTAATTTTATTCAGAGCTTTAAGGTGTGGATTTATATTATAAGAAGAAAATGAAGCGTACCCATTTGTAACCTTTCCTTTTTTATCAACCAAAATACAACGTGGCATTCTACTGGTTAAAAAAGATTGAGCATCACTATTTTTATCTATATAATATTGATCCTTAATATCCAGATTTTGAATTCTATCAGTATTAACACCATCAATCTTTATTTGGATAAATTTTATATTTGGATATGAAGTTGATAAGTGCTTAATTCTTGAAACGATATATCTTTCAGAATAATATTCAGGGTTCCAAAAGAAAAGCATAGCGCTTTTACCTTTAATAATGTCTTTAATGGATTTTGTGGAGTTTGAATAGTCAATAACCTTAAAGTCTTTAATTTTTTGATTTTTAACTACAGCTTTAGAATCATTGATTATTTGTTGAATGTGTTTTTTATCCTCTTTACTCGTGCTAAGTTCAAAAAATTTATCAAAAGGTTCTTGATTGATGTTACAACTAGACTTGTTATAAAAATGACTGACTACAGTTTGTTTTAAAAATGCGTTTTTTGATTTTTCAGCAACAATTTTTTGATCAATTATATTTAATAAGTCTAATGTAAATTTTGAAGAATAGGTGTTCTTTACTGGAGGATGACCTAAAGAATACGTTTCGTTGTACAAGTAGTTTTTAAGATATCGAGAATATGGAGGGTAATACATTAATAACTCCTTATTTAGTTCGATGTTATTTCTGTAGTCGAAAAATGAGGCGCCTAAATTGGGGAAACTTCTGTTCTTAGAGTATTTAGCATAAATGATAGGGTATTTTTCAACTCTTGCATATAGGGGGAAGGTAAGTGTTATTTTTAAAATCTCATCAAACCCTGCTGTTTCATTAGGATGATTTTTTAAATAATCATCGTACGTTTTTAATTTTAATGCCGTTAAGGAATCAATTTTTTGTTTGAATTTTTTTGGTTCTAATTTGTTATAATAGTGAAAAATTTTTCGCTCTTTTTCATCCTCCAGAAAGCAATCAATTAAAAGATTATTTCTTTCTGCACCTTTACCTGCAAACACTAAAGATTCATCAAAATCCCAAGTATTTAAACGCAACATTAAGCTGTCTTTAGGTTCTAGATAGATATATTGATTTTCATCACCATGAAAAAAGTAATACAACCCTTCATCAATATTATTTAATTTCCCAATAAATTTATTCTTTTTATCTAGGTAGAAAGTATCAATAACTTTATCCAAAGAAAACAAAACAACATGATTAGATTTTGGATTGATAATCTTACCTCCGAAATAAGTTGGTGTTTCTTTTTCATCTGAAGCACAACTAGTTAAGGCGGTTAAAAATATAATTTGTAAAAAAG
>Ga0308025_1000906_pt1 | contig 14341 bp, 8 predicted proteins | sample Neamet422_FD_201298 | JGI IMG/M metagenome (GOLD analysis project Ga0308025, IMG submission 201298) | Marine microbial communities from water near the shore, Antarctic Ocean - #422 | ecosystem: Environmental > Aquatic > Marine > Unclassified | place: Southern Ocean | collected 2014-10-03
CTGGAGGCGATTTTTGGGTTTGAGCCGTGGGAAAGGAGACGCCTCTTCTCGTCGAATGGCTCGTCAGCAATATGCCAATTCACCGCATGGACGCTTGTCGGTACTTGCTCACAAACGTTGGCTCGATGGCCATTCGTTTATCTCGACGCATGGTGGGTTAATTCTCTTAGCAGTACCCTTCCAAGTTCTGTTGGCAACTGTGCCCTTGGTATTTGTTTTGATTATTCCTGATACGGTCATGCATCCAAACCGTCGTCTTGAACTTGCACTCTTAGTTTACATTTTTGGGCTTCTTTTGGTCATGAAACTTTACCCAATACTCGCTGAACGATACATTGGTGTTGCCTCCTTTACTCGGAAATGGTTGATTTCGATGACAAAGTTATCTTGGCTTGCACCCGTTCTTGTTCTATGGCTTCTTGGTCGTGTTGCCAGTGTTGCAGTCATTGGGTGGATGGGTCCGGATCTCAATCTCAGTATCAATCTTGAAAAAGAATTATTTGAATCATCATTGTCGATTGGTTCGATTCCAGAAACTTCATTCCTGGACTTATTGACCGCATTGGCAGTTATGCCGCTTGCAGCCTTCACGACCATTGCTGTGCTCGGCGCCGGTTCTTCTGACCCTCCAGAATGGATGTATGATTACCAACCACCTCCTCAAGAGAAAAAAGCTCAATCTTCAGCCTCAAAATTGCTCGGGAAAAGTGCAGGTGTAGCGATGGCAACTGCGACGACTGCGGCTGTTGTTGCCTCTACGGTTGTTGCTTCTAAGGCGACAACGGTGCTTCACGCCGCAGGTCTGGTTGGTACGGGTTCTTCTTCCATCGCTCAAGCACCAAATCTTGTACAATCCCTTGGTGATGGAATCTCTCATGCCGAACATGCAGGAGGGTTGACTGATGTCTTACCTGTCGGAGGGGAGGAATTGGAATTCCAAGGCATCAGCGATTTGTTCGATCAAACGGGAGGCTCCGGCGAACTTCTTGCCTCTGCTACCGATTCAATTGGGACACCTGATTTCAAGCAGCCATCGATTACCGGGTTGCGGAAATTAAAGGAATAATGCTTGGTTTTTATTGACCCCTTAAGAGTCATCAAAAGGCCATCTCTATATGTCACCTGAAACTCCGAGGTTCTGTTGGTCTTATGCGTCGTATCTCTCCATTGACTCTTGTTGCCCTAATGCTTCTGCAAACTTTGGCTGTTGGTATTGCTGCTCCAGTGAGTGCTACCGAAGCACGAGGTGGAGCAAACGATGATTTCCGAGTAACTCTCTTAACGATTGGAAATGCCAGCAGTAGTGCTGAAGTTTGGACACAATCCAACGGTACCACTCTGGAATATTTATTTGAAGGTGACACCATTGAAGTCGCAATGGAAGTTCAACGTGGTGGCGGTTCTTTCTCCGGAAAAACCACTGATGCTATGATTCAGGTCATCCATCCAATCGGCTATGTTATGGCGACCTTTACCTGGACTTCAGGTGACCTCATCGGTGGGCAAAGTGCCTCGCAAAGTTTCGTCTGGGCGCCAACTGCTGCTCACTCAATCCTCAATACGACCACCAACGACCTTTCAGGTGGCCTCATTCTTCGGGCAATGGTTGACAAAGACTCCAACGGCGATAACCGAAACGAAAACGACATGATGGAAAAAACGGTTCCAATCGCAATTATGAAGGACATCTTTGACGGAACCACAACTCAACCTTCGACCTTTATGTCTGCACGCTATCCAGTGAATGGTGGCGATGCAACTGGTCAAGGTTCATGGCAAGACCTGAGTGGTGGAGCAGTTGGTTCCAAGCACTGGGGCAATGCCGCAGCAAGCAATAATTACCCTTCCAATGCCCACGACCGCTTGGTTAATTCGTTCTATTCAACCAATGGACAGAATTGTGGTTCCGAGGCTCAACTTGACAGCGGTATGTCACAAGCCTACCAATATTACATCTGCCGAAACGTATTTTATTCATCGAATTACATCTCTTCACAGATTAGCATCCAAGCATGGGGGAGTGTTGTTCAAGGCGACAGCGTCTCCATCGAGATCTGGAGAGGTTCCGGTTCTCAAAACATCAATGAATCGATTCTTTACGACATCAGTGCAGCGAACCCAAGTCAAGCGCCAGACCAATGGTCTCGCCTGAGTTGGGACCCACAAGTGACCTATCTCCAGAACCCATACGTGACGAACCAGAACGTTTTCCTTGGTGGTAACGCCTACTCTATGGGAATGGTACTTCGCAGTGATAACAGTGGTGCATCCGAAGGATTCCACGTCGATGACTGGATTCAGTTCGGTGTCCGAAAGGTCCAAGAATACACTTTAGACATCTCGTGTGATGCTCCAGAAAACGGCTATTCAGCACCTCCAAGTGCAGTTCTATCACTCAGTTGCGTGGTGACCAACAATGGATATTCACCTGCTACAATCCGTTCGGATTCCAATATCTCCAATGTCACCTGGATGGATCCAAACAACCCTATGATACGCCAAGATGCAGTCTACATGAGTGCTGCTGGTTATCCAACATTGGTTGGCGACCACGACACAAGCATCCTCATCCCTCAGATTCCTGGTGGCGCTTCAATTGACCTCTGGGTGAATCTGACGATTCCACCTGGTGCAGATGTTCAGCAATTGTCATGGGAACTTTGGTTTACCGATGCCTCTGGTCAAAATGCAGGTGAAAAGGCTCGAGTTTCTTTCGGAGTTGGCGTCACTGAACAATACGGTGTATCCCTTTCTTCGACCGTTGGTTTGCAAGCCGGCTCTTTCGGGCCAGGTGAGTATGGGATGGTTCCATTCCGTTTGCAAAACTCTGGTAACCGAGATGCTTCGTTTAACTTAGCAGCCACATTCTCTGAAGATGATTGGGATGCTCTGCTTGTCAATGAGACCGGCGCCCCCATCTCGAACCCGGTTTATGTCGAACGTGGTAAGAGCCTTAACTTGCAGTTGAACATTACCGCTGCCGATCGTGCGAATCCTGGAACAGTTTCCTTCAATTTACGAGCCACATGCCCTTCCTGTGGTGCCTTGTTTGGTAACGATGTCTTGGTTCGAAATATCGAAGTTCCAATCCACCGAGAAGTGTTACTTGAAACAGATCAAACCGATTATTCGGGTGCTGCCAATGGAATTACACAGAAAGTCTACATCTCCATTTCCAATACTGGTAACGATGATGAACAATACGATTTGTCACTGACTCAACAAAACTGGCAACTCGGTGGAAATCTAGCTGCAAGTCAAACCGCAGTCATGGACGCTTGGGACGGCTCTTCAATTATCCAACTTAATCTACCAATGCCAATTGGCCTTAGCCCAGGATTGTATGGCCTTACCGTCACGGCAACCAGCATCGATGACCCGACTGTATCCACTTCTATTGCTTTAACAGTCGACATTCTTGATACTGCTGCAGTTCATGTGTCGGATAAAGATGCAGACCAATCCTATATCCCTGGAGAGTCCTCTCAAACAATGGCATTCGAAGTCCGAAACGATGGAAACAGCGCTGACCGATTTACCATGTCCTTTGACCTACCAACAGGTATGGTTGCGGAATATACCAATCTTTACGAGGGAAAAACTCCAGAAATCACAACAGGCACGAGCTACAACGTCTCGGTCCGATTCTCGTTCCTTGACGGGACAGAAGGACAGTTGACTTTGGGTGTTATTGCTACAAGTGTTAACGATGCAAACATCAGTGCTACAGGTACAGCAGTTTACTTGGTCGGATCACAAAACTGGCTCAAAATCATTCCAACTGAAATGTTGGTCATCGATGATGCTGAACCGGCTGAGGCTTGGTCAATGACCGTTATCGTTCGTAATCAATACACGACTGCACAATCGGTGTCCATGAACTTGGATAACGGTGACTCCTCGAATTGGATACAATCACGTATTGCAACCAATGACCGAACCTTTTCGCTCGCCGTTGAAGAAGAGCGACAAGTGACAGTGATTTTCACCATTTCCAAAACCACGCTGAACAACCTTGGTCAAGATTCTCTTTTCACCAACCTTACTCTATGGGCTCAATCTCAAACTGTGAGTGATGCAGCAAGTACAACCTTGCAACTGGAACTCATCAAGACCGGTTCACAAGCCTCAGGCGATGGTGTGAGTTCGGATTCGGATGGTCTTCCAGTCGGTTCAATTTTGATGTGGATTGGCTTTATCGGAATTTTCATAGTCGGTGTCGCCGTTATCTTTAGAATCCTCACCGAAGAAGAAGAAGAAGATGATTATGGTGGCTGGGGTAGTGAAGGATACGAAGGTAGTGTTGAAGCAACCTATGGAGCCGTCGCAGCAGCTCCAACAGTTCCAGTTGCTGGTGCAGCATATGATGTGCCTAAATCAGTCCCGGACCTCCACTCATCAATGCCTCCTGCCCCCTCTGCCCCCGCACCCGTGATTCCAGCGTACCCAGCTCCAACAGCTCCTTCACCTGCTCTTGGAACTGCAGATTCAGCCCCTCCAGTTCCGGCTGCAGGGTTGCCTGAAGGCTGGACTATGGACCAATGGAATGTCTATGGTCAGATGTGGCTTGAACAAAATGGACAGGCTTGAAATCACAGTTCTTCTCAAGCGTAGGGTTCAAGGCGTATTCGCCCTCGGCAAAGTTGCAACGGAGACGTTATCATGTATGGAAATGGACAAGCACCAATCTTCATTTTGAAGGATGGAACACAACGCACACGTGGACGAACAGCTCAATCGAACAACATAGCGGCTGCAAAAGCAGTGGCTGATGCCGTTCGTTCAACTCTCGGCCCCAAAGGAATGGACAAGATGTTGGTCGACTCAATGGGCGATGTCGTCATCACCAATGATGGTGCAACTATTCTCAAGGAAATGGATATCGACCATCCTGCTGCAAAGATGATCATCGAAGTCGCAAAAACTCAGGAACAACATTGCTACGACGGAACAACCTCTGCCGTCATTCTTTCAGGCGAACTTCTCAAGCGTAGTGAAGACTTGATTGAGCAAAATGTACATCCAACTGTAATCTGTGAAGGATTCCGTTTGGCTGCTGAAAAGGCTGTTGAACTCCTCGAAGCGCATGGTATCTCTACAGAAAACCAAGACTCGATTTTGATGGAAGTTGCAAAGACCGCTCTCACCGGAAAGTCTGCTGGAGCAGTCAAGAGTTTCATGGCGGATATCTGTGTTCGTGCAGTGAACGCTGTTGGAATTATCGAAAATGATGAACGCATTGTCGACCTTTCAGATATTAAAGTCGAAAAGCGACAAGGTGGTTCAATTAAGGATTCATCCCTCATCGATGGAATACTCTTGGACAAAGAACGAGTTCATGCAGGTATGCCTCGTACAATGGCGAATGCAACAATCGCTCTTATCAATTCGGCTATCGAAGTCAAGAAGACTGAAGTTGACGCTAAAATTCAAATTACTGACCCGAATCAACTTTCTCTTTTCTTGGAAGAAGAAGAAAACTACATCCGTGGTCTTGTCGAGAAGATTCAAGCATCAGGTGCTACCGTTTTGGTTTGCCAAAAAGGCATTGATGAATTGGCTCAACACTACATGTCGAAAGCCGGAATCTTTGCGATTCGCCGTGCTAAGAAATCGGATATGGAAGCACTTTCAAAAGCGACCGCAGGTCGTATAGTGACCAATCTTGATGACCTTACAGCAGACGACCTTGGACATGCAGCTAAAGTTGAAGAACGAAAGATTGGCGAATCAAACATGACGTTCATTACAGGATGTCCTGAAGCAAAATCCGTTTCAGTTCTCCTTCGTGGTGGTACTGAACACGTCGTCGATGAAATCCGTCGAGCCTTTGACGACGCAGTCGGCGTTGTATCTGTGGCTTGGGAAGATGGCGCAGTCCTCACCGGTGGTGGCAGTGTCTTGGCTGCTCTTTCTCGAGACCTTCGAACCTTTGCAGAAACTATTGGCGGTCGTGAACAAATGGCTATTGAAGCATTTGCATCCGCTCTTGAGATTATTCCACGAACATTGGCAGAGAACGCTGGTCTGGATCCCGTAACAACTCTCATCGAATTGCGCAAAGCACATGCTGATGGTCAATCACATGCCGGAATCAATGTCTATGACGGCGGTGTCGTCGATATGAAAGCCGCAAATGTGCTTGAACCAATGCGTGTTGTCGAACAAGCGATTCAATCCGCAACAGAAACTGCCATTATGATTCTCCGAATTGACGATGTAATTTCATCGAAAGGCGTTTCAATGGATGGCGGCATGGGCGGCATGGGCGACATGGGCGACTTCCAAATGTGATGGACGGTTTTGAATTCATACCATTCCTCGGCGCTGAATCTTCGCTCAATTGTCACACTCCTTTCTCAAGGGCAAAGGCGAACCTTGAAAGACCCCTCCATGGTGGCAATCTTTGCTTACGACGACGTAAGTAGGGGTGATTTACTTGACCATCGTAGCAAAGGTTTGGATTGAAGAAGATTGCATCACTTGTGACGCTTGTCAAGACATCTGTCCTGAAGTGTTTTTGATTACTGAAGATAGTTCACAAATTCTAGCCGCCGTTCGCACGGATGGGCTCTTCGATCGTAACGTCGGTGGCGCTACAATGTCGGGTTCAACAGGCGCAGATTATGGTGAAATGATTCTTGAAGCTGCTGAGGCTTGCCCTGTTGAAATCATTAAGTTCGAACTCCAAGGAGACGGAGCGTCTGAAGCAGTTACTGAAGCCGCACCTGCAGCAGTCGTTGCAGCAGTAACTCCCGTTGCAACAGCTGTAGTCGCTACAGGCGGCAGTGAAGCATTGCAAGCATTACTCGGCGGTGACCGTTCATTGGCCATCTTATTCGGCTCTCAAACTGGAAATGCAGCAGGACTCGCTGAAAAGACTGCGAAGTTAGCCGCAAACTATGGTTTGATTCCAACCGTCTATGATATGGATGGATTTGACCCAGCTACCCTTGCTAGCCACAAGCGGACTTTGATCATCACCTCGACATGGGGAGAAGGCGAAATGCCGGATAACGCAGAAACATTGTGGCAATCGGTCAACACACAATCCCCTTCTCTCTCAGGTGTCTCTTTCAGTATCTGTGCAATTGGCGATACTTCCTACGATGAATACTGTAAGGCTGGAACTGATTGGGATGAGAAATATGTAGCCCTCGGTGCAAACCGTGTTCATGCCATCCAGTTGTGCAATGTTGACTTTGACACACCCTGGAGTCAGTGGGTCGCAGAAGCCCTCCCAATGATTGCATGTGTCGATGACTCAGGCACACTGCAAGAAGTTCTCCTCGAGGAAATGAAAGAATACGGATCAGGTTCCGGTGAAGAGGTCTCTTCTGGTGACTTTTCACCTGCATCAATTGTGCAATCGGAATTATCCATCACCCTTTCTCTATTCCGCTACTGTCCAGCAGCAGCAGATACCGGATGGGATACCATCGCTTGTGCTATTCCTGGGCATGCAACGGTCGAAGACCTTCTTGTTGCTGTTCAACATGATGTTGACGGCAGTTTGGCTTTCCGTCGTGGTAATGGAAACGGCAGTCCAACTTCTGGACTCAGAGTAAATGGCCGTATTGTTCTTGCAGATTTAATCCAAATCAGTGACCTCGTGAGCGATGGTGGTGTCTTGAAGATAGAACCACTCCCAGGTTATCCAGTTATTCGAGATTTGATCGTCGACTATTCTTCGTTTGAAACTCAACGCAGTTCTGCCAAGCCTTGGATGCGTGCAGACCCTCGAGACGGTCATACCTTGCTCAGCGGAAGTGCAATGGGAACAATGGACCTTTCAACCGCTGCAACGCTTCACGCCATGACGGATGTTGTGTCCTATCAGTTGCTTCAATCAATGTCGGATACTTTTGCTTATGACTCAGATTACAAAGGACCCGGAATACTTCTCCAACAGTGGACCCGAAGTATTGACCCTCGAACCGGAGATGCTCAGCAGAAGGAACTGTTTGATTCGATTGGAAGTGAACACGGTGTCTGGTCTGAAGCAGACTTCTCCTCCGTAGCTCGCTATGGTTCAGATGGTCGAACAGCCTCAAAGGCATTGAACACCGCTCGTGGTAAACTCTTGAACTCGACAAATTACAGCGGTCCTCACGGCCGCTTAGTCAAATGGTATGGCCGCAGTGTCAAGTGGAGTGGAAACGTCAACGAAACAACTCTCTATCGTCAAGTCCTCGGTCCTATTGGTCTTTTGAATAATATTTTTGATGGTGTTTCAGCACGAATGGTTCTTGGCTTTACTCGAACCGGTGCACCTCCATTCCGTAGTTTGCAGGCTCTTTTGGCTCCACCTGCAGGCATTGGCAAGATTCCAAAAATGGTGAACAGTAAAGTCTCTGCTCATCACGAAGTCGTGAATCTCTTCAATGAAATTGACCAGAGGTTCTGAGGTGGTTGTATGGCTATAAAAATTGCATATTACGCTGGAAACACAGCACGTGCAGCCTCATCAGAAGTCGAAGACTGCATCCAACCTTTGTGCAAGACGCTCGGTATTGATTTGATCGAACTTCCAAAGGCCAGCAGCGATGGTGGCAATATCATCAAACAATCGTCTCCTAAACTCCAACATGCTCTGGTTGCTCGAAACCTTGCCTTGGCTGAATCCAAAGGACTGGACGTCTTGACGACTTGTGCTACCAGCCATGGAATCATGTGTGACACCATTGAAGAGTTCCGTGAAGACCTCAGTTTTGCCAATCACGTCAACAATATCGTTGCCCGTACGTCAAGTGTCGAATACATGGGTGAATCACAATCTCGCCATTTATTGCATTTCCTCGTTGAAGAAATTGGCCTTGATAAAATCCGAGATGCAGTGATTAATCCTCTTCGTTTGAATATCGCAGCGTATTATGGACCAAACATGCAACGACAAGGCGCATGTGGAGAAGATGACCCCTTCATGCCAACCTACATGGAACAACTCATTACAGCCTTGGGTGGCACACCAGTCGAGTATGATTCGAAATGCCAGAGTGTCGGTGCTCCTGCTTTGTTAACCATCAACAAACCCGTTATGCGAATGACGGCAGCAGTTCTTTCTGACGCAAAAAGCAACGGTGCAGACCTTCTTGTCTCAGCGTGCACGATCTCTCATTCAAATCTTGATTCCTACCAATCAAAGGCCGGAAAAGTAGCCAGGAAAAATACAGCAATGCCAATTCTTCATCTTGCAGAATTGGTTGCTTTTGCTTTGGGACATTACCCGGAACGATTTGCCCAACTCCGCACTCGTGCGTTAGTTATCGGCGGCTAATCATTGGTGAAGCATTCCAAACACAGTAAGGGCACTGGCAGTACCTACGCCATCGCATGCACTTAGTTCCTCTACACTGGCTGAAAATACACGGGAAATGGTTGTGAAAGCCTCAATTAAGGCTTCAGCCTTCTTCTTACCAATGCCTGGGATTGCTGAGAGCACTTCAACCGATTCTGATTTTTGAAACGATGTCCATCGTTCTGCCAACGGTGCATCGACGTTTTCGCCTAATTCAATGGCCTTAATTTCCGCAACGGCTGCTGAGATCGCACGTTCAAGATTTCTTTCGTCATCGAAACTTGGAGTTCTTGTAAGCGCTAAAGAGGCCATGCGTTCGATTAAGTCGTGTTCTCGTTTTGCAGCAGCAGCCAGGAAATATGCAGATTCTTCAGGACTTTTTGTCATCATAATTGGAATCCCTAAATCAAGGCTCACATGGGCTAAGGCTCCATGGACTGCGTTTGGATGTACAAATTGACCATGTCCTTGTCCAATTTCAATGAGCAACATTGGCCTTGAGGAGGCAGCGACGAGACGACGGCATTGATGCAACAATCTTCCATCAGTCAAAGATTGAACTAAATCACGAGCAGTTTTTCTTTCGATGAGGATTCGGTCTGAGATTCGAATATCACCATGGAGGAGGTGGCTGAATTGAATTTTGACGCCTAAACTTCTCAGGTAAGGGCCCAAGGTGGAAGAAGACTCACGATGATCAAGGGTCATCGAAACACCTTCAGCCTCGCCTTTTTTCATTTCATTAACCACAGCAGAAGCGGCTGCAGATGACAAGTTTTCTTGATTGCGATGGGCTTGCCCGTCAAGGATTGGAGCAGGATATGTCATTCGAAGGTTTTCGGCCTTCTTTGGTTCTTCAATGGGTTTGGAGGCAGAACCTTCAGCGAACTGTTCGAGACCCATTTGTTGACTGTGTCGGCGTTCTGAAGGGGCAATGACAGGTGGTCCGCGTTCGTTTTGAATATTGACGACCACCTCTTCTTCCTCTTTCGGTTGATTCAATTTCTGCTCATCCGCAAGTTTGGTTTGTTGCTGTTTGATGTATTCAGGAACGCTCATTACGGTGTCTTCAACTCGAATCGAGAAGAATTCAAACACTTCATCTGTCGGTGGAGGGCGAGAAGGAATCAATCCACGTGAACGTATTCTTTGCAGTAAACGATACATTCGCAGTTCCCGTTTTTCAGCAGCAATATGGACATATTCATCCCGTGTTTCTTCTGCGATGAGCGTATGAACGGTTCCAGCTTGTTGTCGTGCAGTCCGCCCTCTGCGTTGAATTGCCCGAATCGCACTCGGTACTGGTTCATAGAGAATCACAAGTTCTGCAGCAGGTACATCTAACCCTTCTTCGCCAACAGAAGTTGCCACTAAGACATTTATTTCTCCATCTCTGAATCGACGTAACTGCTCAAGTTGTTGCTTCTGCGTCATGCCTTTCCGCTTGCCTTTACCCGATTGTCCAATGAACCGGTCCGGATTTATATTATCTATAGAACTTAGCATAGAGACGATATTCTCGACTGTATCTCGGTATTCTGTGAAGATGATGATCTTACTGTTTGGATGTTGAGTGATTTGGGTTTCCACTAACTGTCTCACATGATTCGGTTTTGGATGCAGTTCAGGAATGTCCTTTGCAGCAATCCGGAATTGGTGCACTGCAGGTTTGGCTACAAATCGATTGGTAGTCCGCTCACCGCTTCGTCCATCCTCTTCAGCCCGATCCAAAAACGAGAGTGCAGCGTTGATTCCTTGGGTTTGAATAAGGTCGAGGAGGATGTGTGTCCGTCGCAAATCTCCAATCCTTCGTGCAGCATCGTATCCACGTACATCTCTTCGTTGAATGGCTTGACTTGCCCGGCGCTGTGCTTCATCAATCATTTTGCCAGAGATGTGGGCAGTAGGTGAGAGAAATCCAAGGTCTTGAAGGTGCTTTGCTTCTTGTTCAAAATGAGCTTTGAGTGGCTGGAGGAGCGTTTTCAGTGTATCAGGTAGGGGGAGTCGGTGGGGGACTGTACTCATATCAACAGCATATGGCTGTAACAAAAGGTCTTCTTTACGTGAAACATCTAGGCAATCAAATCCGAATGTTCGAATAACTTCCATGATGTTTTGTTCGGTTGAACCTGGGCTCGCTGTCGCCCCTAATACGAGAGGGGCGTGGTCATGTGCTTCTCGATACAGATGCCCAACCTGTGCATAAGCATGCTTTCCCGTGCCATGATGTGCTTCATCAACGATGAGTAGGCTGACCTCGGAGAGATCGATAGAACCGCTCATAGCATCGTTTCGAATCACTTGAGAGGTTGCCATCACGATTCGAGCCATCTTCCAAACAGGAGGGCGTTTCGCAGGAGCGATGTCACCGGTAAAGGTCTGAATGAGTTCAGGGTCTAACTCCAGCATTTCCCGTGCCATACGCTGTTGTTGCTCAACCAAACCAGTCGTTGGAGCCAAAAGTAGAATTTTCCCTTTGTCTAATCGCAATGCTTCAGCCATCGCCATCCACTCCACTGCAGTTTTACCAAAACCGGTTGGCATGACCATCAAAGTCGATGCGGCCAACGCATTGCGTAACGCCATCAATTGGTAGGCGCGAGCGTTGACCCCGTCCTTCAAGAAAGGATGAACCACGACTGCCATACCCCCAGTTTCGAGTCGAGGGTTCAAAAGGATACTGTGGACACTTGTATGTGAAAGTGAATACAAAAGACTCATTTCTGTTGATTTGAAGGTATTATAGGAAATACAGCATCTTGATTTGTAAGTCTATAGGAAGGTTTCAAGACCCTCTATGTCGAGGGCAAATCACGCCACCTCTCCGCTATTGCCGACCGAACCACTCATATACGGGAGGTAAGTCGCATGGTTGCTCAAAGGTGAGCAGCCAGACACAACGGGCCATCCCCCGAGGACCCCTACTGTCTTGTTCCCCGTTCTGGGGAGTGAGGCGCAGTGTCACGGCTACTCCTTTCCAGCGAGCCCTCGTATGCCCCCCCACGGTGGGGCCAATGCGCTGTAAAAAACATAGGAGGAATCCACATGGCAAAGAAAAGTCACCCACGAAGAGGATCGATGGCGTTTAGTCCGCGAAAGCGTGCAATCCGTCCGTTTGGTCTGGTAAAATCGTGGCCTACAACCGATGCGACCGAAGTAAGAATGCAAGGATTTGCTGGCTGGAAAGCTGGTATGACCCACATACTTGCCCGAGATTTAAACCCAAGAAGCCTATCTGCTGGACAAGAAGTTCGTATTCCAGTTACAGTGGTAGAATGTCCGAAAATGCGAATTCTTGGCGTTCGAGGCTATACTATGACTCCATACGGTAAGCAAGCTGCAGGAGAAGCATGGGCAGATGCAAGCCAAATCAGCGAAGCATTCCCAGACCTCTTCAAGCGCCTACCAGCACGTAAGGAACACGACACAGACAAGCACTTCGAAAACCTCGACAAAGCTGATCTGGTCGAAGTTCGTCTTATTGCTGCAACTCAACCTGCTGGAGTCTCCAGCCTTTCTTCAAAGACCCCTGACCTTATGGAAATCGGTCTTGATGGTGGCAATATTGGCGAGAAACTCGCCTATGCTAAGGAAAAGTTCGGTCAAGAATACTCCTTTGCTGACGCTTTCGAAGAAGGCTGCTTCACAGATATCGTTGCAGTTACCAAAGGATACGGATGGCAAGGTGTCATCAAGCGATTCGGTGGTAAGTTGCAATCTCACAAGAACTCCAAGAAACGCCGTCAGCACGGTAACATGGGTGCTTTCGGTGACGGATACGTTCGAAAGTCCATCCGTCAAGGTGGTCAAACAGGATACCATCAACGCACAGAATACAACAAGCGTATTCTCCGTGTTGCATCTCCTGAAGAACACGCAATCACTCCAGCCGGCGGTTTCCTTCATTACGGTGAAGTTAATTCGGATTACATCCTTGTTAAGGGAAGTGTCCCAGGTCCAGCTAAGCGTTTGATTCGTTTCCGTGACGCAACTCGTGGATCCGATAAAGACAAGCCGCCTTACGAAATTACCTACGTAAGCACATCATCCAAGCAGGGGGTCTGAAGTTGAAGGTCAATGTTCTCGATATTACAAATACCGTCAGTCAAGACGAAGTCGACGCAGGTCGTCTCCAAGAGAATTTCGAAATTTCCGTAGAAAACGGAAAGAAAGTAACCCTCTCAGAGGCGTTCACTACAGAACTTCGCACAGACTTGATCAAATTGGCAGTGGCATCAAGCCGAGCCAACCGACGTCAAGCATACGGTTCACGGGCACACGTTGGAAAGCGTGCACCTATGGCTGGTATGAAGCACTCCGTCGAATGGTGGGGGAAGGGTCGTGGTGTATCTCGTATTATGCGCCGAACTGGTCAAAGCCGAGCAGCACAAAATCCACACACAAAGGGTGGACGCCGTGCTCACGGACCTAAGGTCGAAAAGAACTGGGGTCGAAAACTCAATCTCAAGGAACGTCGTATCGCTCGAAACTCAGCATTGGCTGCAACAACTTCGGTCGAAACAGTAAGTTCCCGTGGTCACCGATTCTCTGAAGAAATCTCCAGCCTTCCACTGGTTCTTGGCAACTATGTCGAGATTCGTGATGGAAAGACAGAGAAGTTCAACATTGAAACCTTCAACCATGGCTCCGCTACTCGCAAGGTCATTGCAATCTTCAACCAACTTGGTCTTGGAGAGGATCTCGACCGTGCTCGTGATGGACGAAACATCCGTGCTGGTAAAGGAACCATGCGTGGTCGAATCCACAAAACACCAAAATCAATTCTTCTTGTTGTCAAGGAGAAATCCGGCTTGGCTCATGCTGCTCGAAACCTTCCAGGTGTCGACGTAGTTGCAGCCCGTGACCTCTGTGCTGAAGATTTGGCACCTGGTGGCGCAATTGGTCGTTTGACCGTCTTTACAAAAGATGCCGTGGAGGCACTTAACTGAGGTGAATATCATGAATGCATACGATGTTATAATTCAACCATGGTTGACTGAAAAATCGATGGAAGCTCGTACACAAGAGCACCGCCTCGAATTT
>Ga0308025_1000911_pt1 | contig 14326 bp, 14 predicted proteins | sample Neamet422_FD_201298 | JGI IMG/M metagenome (GOLD analysis project Ga0308025, IMG submission 201298) | Marine microbial communities from water near the shore, Antarctic Ocean - #422 | ecosystem: Environmental > Aquatic > Marine > Unclassified | place: Southern Ocean | collected 2014-10-03
GCTGCACTGCCCGCAGTTCCTGCCGCACTGCCCGCAGTTCATTGCCCTGCGATTTAAAGTGGACACTCAGCTTGGCGACCAGTTGACTATGTTTTTCCTGCATGTTCGGTACGATGCCTGCAACACCGGAGAGCGTCTGTATATTTTGCTCCCAGTCTAGAAGCAACTGCTCTACCGTGAGATCTTTGTCTCGCACCTGGCGGATAATTTCGGACAGGTATAAGGCATGCTCGACCTCGTCGTTTGCGCGTGTGGCGAGACTCTTTGACCGATCGATATCGTAGCGATTTTCATTGAGTTTGCGCTCAGCTTCTGCGATCAGGTGCTTCGCCTTTCCTAGTGTGATCGGTGCATACCGGCCAATGCGAGCCCTGTCAGCGTCACTTAGAAGTCGCCGGGTTTCGCTGAGATATTGTTCTTTGATCGCGGTAAGTTCTGCTTCGCGATACAAATTAATAGCTTCGTCCTCAAGTCGCTTAGCATTCTTGAGGTCACCGCGCTCTAGTAGTTGAACTGCGCGGATGAATTTTTGTTGCGCACTGCTCCATAGTTCGGGCGATCGTTTTGGGGCCTCGGCATTGGCACCATCTTGGCGACTCTTGACTGCTTGTGCCAGCGTGGTTTGTGCAAATTCGGCTGTTCTGGCAGCGGCCTTGAAATACTTAACTGCGTCCGCTGTAGTTGAGCGTACGTAATTAATGTTTCGGCCGCGCTTCAATAGATCTTCAGCGTCATCATATTCTTTCATTCCGCTTTGGAAGCCCTTCGGCGCGAATAATTTTGCGTTGACAGCTTCGGCCGCTGCTTTCGCAGCATCCGCTTCCTTGAGGAAGGTATCTCTCAGTTCGTCCTGAGTGAGCCCACTGCCTGATACGGCAAGAAGAATGCCGAGTAGGATAATTTTTACGAGTCCGGTATTAGCGGTCATTTATTCAATTTCCGTGTGTCTTGCCCGTAAGCTCTACTGAAGATTCAGCAAGTTGACGACCATGTTAAATATGCTAGCGGCTCAAATCTATGGACGATGGCGCCTAAGGCGAAATTTTACTTCAGAATCAAGTTGAATGTGACTTATGCTAAATTTTTATGGATTACTCGATTCTGAATTGTTGAGTCGGCACCCATTTATGCGACAATGCGTGCCCCAACGCATGGCCCTCTGGCTGACGCATGAGCAACGACAATAAGTTATTTCGCGGCATACCTATAGTCCAGACCGGACAGGTTAAAAGCGGCGAGAAATACCAGACTGATGCAGGTTTTTCGGCCGTCAAGAACGGCCAAAAACAGCGTCGTAACAGCAAACCGATGGTGCGTGGCGATAAGCCGAAATGGCTGCGCGCGAAAATGCCGTCAGGATTGGGTTATTCGAATACTCGGAAGATTGTGCATGAGCATCGCTTGAGTACGGTCTGTGAGGAGTCCATGTGTCCGAATATCGGAGAGTGCTGGAACGCCGGTACGGCGACGATCATGGTCATGGGTTCGGTTTGCACGAGAGCCTGTCGTTTCTGCGCTGTGGACACCGGCAATCCGAAAGGTTGGCTGGATGCGCAAGAGCCCAGGAATTCGGCGAAGGCGGTCGAGCTCATGGGGCTTGAATATGTCGTGATTACGTCAGTTGATCGCGACGATCTGGCCGATGGCGGAGCGTCGCATTACGCGGCCTGCGTTCAGGAAATCAAGAAGCTGAATCCAAATACGGCTGTCGAGGCTCTGACACCTGACTTCAATGGCGTTCGGGAGCACGTTGAACTGGTGGTTGATTCAGGTCTGGAGGTTTTCGCCCAAAACGTCGAAACAGTGAAGCGTCTAACACACCCTGTACGCGATCCGCGCGCGAGTTATGAGCAGACGATCGAAGTACTGCGTCACGCGAAGGCATATCGTCCGGATGTGCTCACTAAAACGAGCCTGATGCTCGGACTCGGCGAGAAAGATGATGAAATCATGCAGACAATGGATGATCTCAGAGCGGCGAATGTCGACATCCTGACGCTTGGTCAGTACTTGCGACCGACCCCACACCATCTCGCTATAGAGCGTTACGTTACGCCGGAAGAGTTTGAGGCCTATCGTGCTGAAGGACTGGAGAAGGGTTTCATGGAAGTAGTCGCCGGGCCGATGGTGCGCTCGAGCTATCGGGCCGAACAGGTCTTACAAAAAAATAACGTTGGCATCGCAATATGATTGAATTTCTAGCGGAGTACGGATTATTCCTGCTCAAAGTAATTACTGTAGTCGTAGGTATTATCGCCGTCATCGTGGTCGTTGCCTCGGCAGGACGTAAGGGTGCGCATGAAGGCCTGGAAGTCGAAAACCTTAACGAGAAACACGAGTTTCTGGTTGAAGCTTTACGAACAGCTGTGTCGAGCAAAGATCAGCAGAAGAAAGCGGCTAAAGAGAAAAAGAAAAAGAATAAGGCTGACGCCAAAGACGCGTCTATACGACCACGCAGCTTTGTCATCGACTTCAAGGGTGACCTGAAGGCGAGCGCCGTTCCCTCGCTACGGGAGGAGGTCAGTGCGATTCTGGACGTGGCGACATCCGACGATGAAGTGATTATGCGTCTTGAGAATCATGGTGGCGTTGTGCACGAGCATGGTCTCGCGGCATCGCAGCTCGTTCGTATACGAGATCACAATATTCCACTGACCGTGTGTGTAGACAAAGTGGCTGCGAGTGGTGGTTACCTAATGGCCTGCGTTGCAACAGAAATTCACGCAGCACCGTTTGCGATACTTGGGTCTATCGGTGTGCTTGCGCAGATACCGAATTTCAATCGCTTGTTAGACAGTCACGGCGTTGATTTTGAACAGGTTACGGCGGGTAAGCACAAACGCAGCGTCACCATGTTCGGTGAGAACACGGATGAAGACAGAGCCAAGCTGAAAGAAGAGCTAGAAGACGTGCACACGCTCTTCAAGGATGCCGTGGCTGCCTACAGGCCTGACATGGACCTCGAGAAAATTGCAACGGGCGAACACTGGTACGGAACTCGCGCCCTGGGGATCGGACTAGCCGATCATATTCAGACAAGCGATGAATTGCTGAGTACGCGTGCGACTACACGCGACATCTACTTGGTGACATACAAGATTAAACAACCGCTGCAAAAGCGCTTGATGGGTGGCATCGACAGCGCCCTTCAAAAAGCCGACGCAGCGAGCTGGCGCCAGAAGTTCGAGTCTCGTCTACCGCGCTGAGAGTGTGGAACTGAAGTATCCGCTCGTGGTCGAATCAATGACGAGGCCATTGGTGCTCGAGAGCGTTATAATCGCCGAATATAAAGAGCCGTACCGGGTAAGGGGTAGAAGAGCATGGTCCGTTCCAAATTATTGATAACATTAGTTTTTATGCTTTTTATCGCATCCTGCTCTACGTCACCGACTGGCCGCGGACAGCTAATCTTAAAGTCCAACGCAGAGCTCGAGGCACAAGCTCGATCGACGTTTAACGCGTACCGGGCAACGCTGCCGCTGACCACTGATCGCGCGAAAATCGATTTTGTCGCTTGTGTCGCAGGAGCCGTTGTTGCTGAACTTGACCCACCGTACAGCGATTTTGAGTGGGAGCTCGCGATATTTGAGCAAAATCAAGTTAATGCATTCGCCATGCCTGGCGGCAAGATCGGCGTGTATACCGGCATTCTCGACGTCACTGAAAATGAACATCAACTCGCAGCGGTTATCGGCCACGAAATCGCGCATGTAACTGCGAGGCATGTGAATGAGCGTGCCTCACGCGGGATGCTCACCGGAATTGGTATTGAAGCGTTAGCGATCATCATGGGTGGTGGTTACACCGGTGGTGCGTATACCGCACAACAAGTCATGAGTGCAGGTGCGGCGTTGGGCATGGAGCTACCAATGGGCCGGGGCCAGGAATCGGAGGCGGACGTTGTCGGTCTCGAGTACATGGCTAAAGCGGGTTTTGATCCACGTGCGGCCGTCGATTTGTGGCAGAACATGGCGGCGCTGGGTGGCAAGAAACCACCAGAGCATTTGTCGACTCACCCTGCAAGTGAAACCCGAATCGAAAATCTTATTTCGCAATGGCAAAAAACGCTTCCTATCTACAATCAGGCTTTGGCAGACGGCAAGAACCCGACTTGTAAAAAGACTTGGGGGTGACGGTCAGGTTTAAGAATTGCTTTTCGAAGCAGTCAGACGGAGACGGGATAATCGTATGACCATGGTAATTTTCTCCCACGGCCAGGAAAGTGGACCCTGGGGAACCAAGATTCGAGCAATGTCGGATGTTATGAAGAAGCATGGTTGCGGCGTCGACAGTATCGATTATCAAGGCATCGCCGATCCGACGGAGCGCGTGGAGAAACTCGTACGCGAATGTTCAAATATCGACGATTCGTTGATCCTGGTCGGTTCCAGTATGGGTGGTCACGTCGCGACAGCAGCGGCAGAGTCCCTAGGCGCCGCAGGATTGTTTGTATTAGCGCCAGCCTACTTCATGGAAGGCCATGAGGAGCTGACACCGCCACCACCAACTATGCCGATTTGCATTGTGCACGGCTGGCATGATGATGTTGTGCCGGTCGAAAATAGTATTCGTTACGCGCGTGAGTGTTCTGCGACGCTACATCTGGTGAACGGGGATCACCGGCTAACAAGGAATATTGACCAGATTAATGGATATTTAAGACAATTTTTGATAAGAATCAGTAACTAATGAACATTTAAGGGAGAAAGCAATGAAGCAATCACTAATCTTACTTGCGAGTCTGGCTCTGTTCGCATGTGGCGGTAACGATTCAGCGGATACTGCGGCAGACGTAGCAGACGTAGCAGACGTAGCAGACGTAGCAGACGTAGCAGACGTAGCAGACGTAGCAGACGTAGCAGGCGTAGCAGAAGAGATGGCTGAAGAAGTCGCTGAGTCGGCAGGAAGTATCGTTGAAGAAGCTGCAGACGGTACGCATGACGCAGCTGAAGATGCAGAAGGCGCAACGAGCGACTAAGCGGTGCCAAAGCTATAGCGGTAAGCGCAATCCTTCGCGGGCGATTTGATGCCCGCGACGTTCAACTTCTACTTATTGCGGACTGCTGTTGATTAATAAAGGGCTCGTGTGATTCATGTGAATGAATATCACTCCAGCCCTTTTTTCGTCTGTCATCGAGTCGAGCAGGCTCATATCGCGACCTGGAAGCTCACCGTCGGCAAAGAAGAGAGAGTGTACGGCATTTACGATGCCTAATTTTCTTGAAAGTCAACGGTCTACAGGGGCCATCTTTTGGGTAGAATTGTCCGCCATGAACATCGCAGGATTCATTCTTCGCCCGTTGTATTGGGTATCCGGGAAGGTGTTCTCGAGTTGGGCGCGCCCCGCGATCCAGCCCGAAGCTCCTGCCGAGCTCTTAACCGATAGCGACGCGGCTGTTTGCTATGTCCTAGAGACGGGTGGCCTGACCGACGTGCTTGCTTTGGAGCGGGCCTGTGCGATACACGGCATGCCTTCACCAACCAAATCATTCGATTTCTGTGGTGTTCGTGAGGTAAACCGCTTAATTATCATGCGGCAATTGGAGGGCTTCTGGTTCCGCTATCCGCGAGTGAGCGGCTCGCGCCGGCTCAAGCGGCTGGTAGAAGGCGCCGAGAACTGTAGTCAGGAACTATTGCTGATCCCAGTTGCGATCTATTGGGGCCGGTCTCCGGAGAAGGAGCGTTCGGTCTTCAAGCTGATGTTGTCCGAAAACTGGGACATTATAGGAAGAACGAGAAAACTCTTTGTAACGCTGCTGCACGGACGAAACACTTTGCTTCGTTTTAGCCATGCACTGCCTATTCGTTCGATATGTACGGGCGATATCAATTCAAATGTCGCGTTTCGAAAAGCATCCAGAATCCTTCGTGTGCATTTTCGACAACGTAGAACCGCGACGGTCGGACCGGATTTATCTCATCGCCGCACGTTCGTAAAGCAGGTACTGCAGGCACCCACAGTGCGCCGTGTTATCGACGCTGAGGCGGGCGATAACTATCGCAAACAGGAGGTCGCGAGACGCAAAGCAGAAAAATATGCGCTCGAGATCGCTGCAGACATTTCCTATCCGACAATTCGCATTCTTATTCGTTTGTTGGGATGGCTCTGGAATCGCATCTACGACGGTGTGGAAGTTAACCATATGGAGCGACTTCACGACGTCGCCAAGAATAAGGAAGTCATTTACGTACCGTGTCATCGCAGTCACATCGACTATCTGTTGCTTGGCTACGTTACCTACGAAGAAGGCCTACATCTTCCACATGTGGCCGCAGGCATCAATCTTAATATGCCCTTGGTCGGCGGCATTCTGCGCCGCGGTGGTGCATTTTTTCTGCGTCGCAGTTTCAAGGGGAATCGTCTGTACGCAGCGGTGTTTTACGCGTACATCAATCAGATTCTCGTCAAGGGCTATTCGATGGAATATTTCGTCGAAGGTGGTCGCAGCCGCACGGGGCGACTTTTGGCACCCAAAGGTGGCATGCTCGTAATGACGGTCAATTCTTACGTCAAGAGCCCGCAGCGCCCGATTGTTTTCGTACCCATCTACTTTGGCTACGAGAAACTGATAGAAGGCGATTCCTTTATCAATGAGCTTGGTGGTGCCAAGAAGAAAAAAGAATCGATTGGCGGATTATTTAGTTCCATCAAGTCGCTTCGAGACCAGTTTGGCAAGGTATACGTCAATATTGCGGAGCCAATCGAACTTGAGCCGATACTCGATCGGCTGTATCCCGAATGGCGTGAATACGAATCGGAGAACGGCGAGCGACCACCATGGCTTGCCGGCATCGTAGATGAGCTCGGCGGCCAAATTATGCAGGGCATCAACTCGGCTGCTGCAGTGACACCGATTAGTTTGCTTGCCTATGTTTTGCTCGCCACGCCCAGGCAAACGATCGGACTGGATGAGCTGCGCAGACAGCTGGAGGTCAGTCTCAGGCTTCTGCAGCGCTTCAAGTACTCTGACTCCGTCACCCTGCCGGATTGGAGTGCTGACCAGATCATTCTGCATGGCGAAAAACTTGAGGTGATCAGTCGTTCCACCCATCCGATGGGCGAGGTCATTCACATGACCGAGCGGACCGCTGTTCTGATGACCTACTTTCGGAATAACATACTGCATTTATTCGCAGTACCGGCTTCAGTCGCGTGCTGCTTTATTCAGGGCCGACAGCTGGAACACAAGGAGCTGCAGCGACTGATTCGCCTGATTTACCCATTTATGAAGAAAGAGCTGTGTTTGAAGTGGGAGCAGGACGATATGGATAGTGTGACGACAGATGCGATCAAGTCACTGATTGATCTTGATGTCTTGACCTATGGCAGCAGGAAGAAGGACCTCGTACGACCACCGGCAGGCTCTGCGGAGGCATTTCAATTGCTCATGCTCGGCCAGTCGATGGTGCCGATGCTGCAACGTTTCTATCTTGTTATCGCGATTCTGGTCGGCAATGGTTCAGGTATATTGTCCCGCGCCCGACTCGAGGGTATGTGCCAGCAAAGCGCCGAGCGTCTATCGATGATCTACGGACTTCACTCACCAGACTTCTTTGATAAGACCTTGTTCCATGATTTCATATGTACCCTGCAGGATCTTGAGGTGCTTCGGCGTAACTCAGGCGGACTCATTGAATTTGACGAGGGCCTGACGAGTATCGGTGTAGACGCGCGCTTGGTACTCGGTGAGGAAATTCGTCATAGCATCTTGTCACTCACGGTTTCTGAATAGAAAAGACAATGAAAGTAGTATCGCTATATCGGTTCCTGGACATCGAGAACCCGGACTCATTTCGAGATCAACTCAAGAAACTCTGCGACGAGCAGGGCTTGCTCGGCACGATACTCGTCGCCACGGAAGGATTTAATGGCACCCTGGCCGGCAGCGAATCGGCGGTTCGCATAGTTATGGACTGGATTCGCGATCGATTCAATATCGATGAGGAACTCGACGCACGTTGGACTGAGTCAGACGAAGCGCCATTTCGAAAAATGCAGGTAAAGGTTAAGAAGGAAATCGTCACATTAGGTCGCCCGGATATTCTGCCGCACAAGAGATCTGGCCAGCATGTCGGCGCCGAGCGTTGGAACGAACTGATCTCAGACCCAAGTGTGTTGGTGATCGACACTCGCAACCACTACGAAATCGAAGTTGGCACTTTCCCGGGGGCTATCGATCCGGGTAATGACAGTTTTCGAGAGTTTCCAGACTTCGCGAAAGAGCTTGCAAAACAGTCGACAGATCGCCCGCTTGCGATGTTCTGTACGGGCGGCATTCGCTGCGAAAAAGCGACAGCGCTTATGCTCGAGCTTGGTTTTGACGATGTCTATCATCTGCAGGGCGGAATTCTGAATTACCTGACCGAAGTGGATGATATTGAGAACAAATGGAGCGGCGAGTGCTTTGTTTTTGATACTCGTGTCGCTGTCGACCGGGATCTCGCAGAGGGCGGATATGTGCAATGTCACGCTTGCCGTCGTCCATTGAATACCGTAGACCTGGTGTCGCCCGATTACCGCGAAGGCGTTTCCTGCCCGCAATGCGTCAATGAAGCTGATGAAGACCGGCTGCTGCGTCTTGAGGAGCGTCGAAAGCAAGTGCGACTGGCCGCTGAGCGTGGAAGTCAGCATATTGGGCCGAAAACCTGACGAATTTCCTTGCGTCATCCCGCTCATGATGACGGTCATCGCGACGATTGGTGGTTTGCTGCTGATAATGTTTGGTAGCGGTAGCGGTAGCGGATCGGAAGGCATGTGGCGTATTGCCGCATCGATGTTGGGCGGTATGGTGAGTGCGAATCTCCTTACGTTGGTCGTTATTCTTGCCATGGAAACAAAAGCAAGAGTCAGTCTAATGCGCGGGCTTAGGCATCCAGATCTGGGATCAATTCACTCTCTAAATTTATGATCATATCCTTCAGGAGCAACTTCCGTTTCTTGAGTCGACGAATGCGAAGTTGATCGACCATAGGGTCATGCTGGAGCTGGTCAATAAGAGAATTGAGGTTCCTGTGACTGACGCGAAGCTCTCGAAGTTGATCGAGTTCCTTAAATGATTCAGTATCAATTTTCTCGGTCATTTAGTCATGCTACTCGCTGTCAGGCAGTAGTGCCAACCAGTCTCGGTCCGCGGCCCCAATGACGAAAAAGTGGGGGTTTAGGATGTTCTCTTTCGCATTATATTTCATAGGTTTACCGTCAAGCGTGACGACACTTCCACCGGCTTGCTCTACAACAGCTTGGGCCGCAGCCGTATCCCATTCAGAGGTTAGTCCAAGTCTCGGATAAAGGTCCGCGCTACCCTCGGCAATAATACAAAACTTGAGCGAACTGCCCATTAGAATCATGTCGTAATTGCCAAGATTCTCGAGATACGCGTCAAGACTCGGATCTCGATGAGAGCGGCTACCGACGACTCGAACCGGACTCGAGCTATGAGGTGACACACTGATCGATTCTCGGCCGCCATTGCTATCCCGGCGCTCAGCACCGTAGTCTTTGCAGCCGATGTAAGTCATGCCTTGAACGGGGACATGGACTACGCCGAAGACCGGTTCCTGATGGTCTATCAGCGCGATATTCACAGTGAATTCTCCGTTCCGGTTGACGAATTCTTTAGTTCCGTCCAGCGGATCGATAAGCCAATATCTGTCCCATTGACCACGTTCGGCATAGTCCGGCAAATCGGCTTCTTCGGAAATAATTGGCATACCAGGTGTTAGCTCTTCGAGCCCGGCGACGATACAAAAGTGTGCCGCGAGGTCGGCTTGCGTCAACGGTGAACTGTCTTCTTTGCTTTGCACCTCGAAATCGGACGAGTAGACTTCGAGGATCGCTTTACCAGCGGCTTCGGCTAAAGCGACAACGGGATCAATTAGAGACTTCATTCCGGTTCCTGTAGACATTCGAGGCGCGCAGTATAACAATGATAAAGGACTCAAAATTAGTCTTGGAAAACGTCGAGACCTTGATGCTGGACATGGACGGGACGATACTCGATCTCGCCTACGATAATTACATGTGGCTCGAACATATTCCTCGCCACTACGCGCTCGAGAACGACATCCCGCATGAGGACGCGCGGCAAATTCTGGCAGACAAGTTCGCTCTCGCCCAGGGTAATTTGCGCTGGTATTGCCTTGACCACTGGTCGGAATACCTAGGGTTCGACGTTATTCAATTGCATCACGATGCCAGTCATCGGATCGGTTACCTGCCGGGTGCCCTTGCGTTCTTAAAGCGCGCCTTCAGTCATAAAGCTCGCGTTCTGCTCGTGACAAATTCGCATCGCGAAACCTTGAACTTGAAAGATGCAGTCACAGGTCTCGGTGATTACTTCGACGGAATGCACAGCTCACATGACTACGGATACGCAAAGGAGAGTCAGCATTTCTGGGGTGCGTTACAGGATGACGTTGGCTTCAACTTGAAGACAACACTCTTCGTTGATGACAGCTCATATGTTCTGCGCAGTGCAGCAAAATATGGCATCGAAATGCTACTGAAGGTCACACAGCCCGATACGAGAGTTGTGGAGAAAAACTCCTCCGAATTCGAAGGAGTCAAACGGGTAGCCGAAATGTTGTAACTAGCGTCGTTGCCCGTGCGAACGTCCACCGCCTGGTCGGGCACCACCACCGCCACTACGACGCTGTTGCGGTTTTCGTGGTCGCGCCTTCGGTCGGATGAGTTCTGGCAGGTCTGCTGGTTCATAATTCGCAAATGGAATCTTGTTACCAATGTACTTCTCGATGTCCGGTAAGGACATCGCATAGGTTTCACAGGCGAGACTCAGAGCATGTCCGGAGGCGCCGGCTCGAGCCGTTCGGCCAATTCTATGGACATAGTCTTCCGCGTCATTTGGCAAATCATAGTTAATGACATATTCGACGTCGGGGATGTGTAGTCCGCGTGACGCAACATCTGTGCCGATAAGGACGCGCAGTTTTCCTTCCTGAAAATCTGACAGTAAACGTTCGCGCTTCTTCTGCGGCACGTCACCGGAGATCGCTGCCGCGTTAATGCCATTGGCCTCGAGGTAATCCTGGACCTTCTCGGCTTCACGCTTCATGTTGACGAATACCATCGTGCGGACGTCGCCGATTTCGCGAACCAGACCAACCAGAAGCTGCATCTTGTCTTTGTTGGAAGGATAAAATATGGCTTGTCGAACCTTATCGGCAGTAATCTTTTCAGGCTCGATACGAATAAGTTCCGGCTCGTTCATGTGCTCGTAGGCGAGCTCCAGAACACGTTGAGATAATGTTGCTGAAAACAACATATTAAGTCGCTTCTCCGGGCTTGGAAGGCGTCTCAACAGGTAGCGTATATCCTTAATGAAGCCAAGATCGAACATGCGGTCAGCTTCGTCCAGAATTGCAACCTGGATCTGATCGAGCTTGAATACGCCCTGTTTGAAGTAATCGATAATGCGGCCCGGTGTGCCGATAATTAGATCAACACCATCAGTGAGCGTCTTGCGCTGTTTTTCATAATCCGTGCCGCCATACGCAAGGCCAATGGTCAAACCGGTGTGTTTACCCAAAAGCTCGGCGTCCTTGGCGATTTGGATCGCTAGCTCTCGGGTCGGCGCCAACGCAAATACCCGCGGCTGCTTTTGTCCTTCCGGCGCATCCTCTTGATCTGTCAGTAAGCGTTGGTAGGCTGCGACTAGGAAGGCAGCGGTCTTACCGGTACCCGTTTGAGCCTGACCTGCAACATCAAGGGGTTTGAGTGCAATTGGCAACGTATTGGCCTGGATTGGCGTACAGAATTCAAAGCCAGCATCACGGATGCCCGCCTGTAGACTCTCGTGCAACTGCAAGGAGTCGAATCTGAGGTCGGTCAGATGATTTTCAGACATAAAGTTAGAACCAGAAAATATGCGTTAAAAGCTTGCAAATTGGCTTGCGAAGCGGTCAAATTGGTTTTTACACGACGCGACAATCGTCGCACCCGCCAGTTTCGCTTTCCTTACGATCCAGAAAGAAGCCGGAAATAGTCGGCAACAAAGCTGCGACATATTGCCTGATAGTTAAGGCAGCGTCATCCGTTTTATCAATGTTCGTTCGTCAGAGGGGCTGACTGCGGGCAAAAATCACTTTTATCAAAACCTTTCATTTGGAGGATATAGCCGGTGAGCGACAAGATTGTGCACACCACGGACGGTAGTTTCGATACCGACGTAGTTAATAATGCAAAACCTGTACTGGTCGATTTTTGGGCCGAATGGTGCGCGCCATGTAAAATGATCGCACCGTTGCTGGACGAAGCAGCGGATGAATATGCGGATAAACTCGACATCGTTAAGTTAAATATTGATGAGAATCCAAGTTCCGCCGCAAAGTTCGGCGTCCGCAGTATACCTACTTTGATTCTTTTCAAAGACGGTGCCCTTCAGGCACAGAAACTCGGCGCGATGTCCAAATCGCAGCTTGCTGAGTTTATTGACGCTAATATCTGAGAGAGATTACTTGTCTAATACAAATGCACCACAGAATCCACGCTCTAATAGTCGAGCTAGCAACAAAGGTGGCAAGGGCAATCCAAACCGCCGCCGCCGCCGCCGTCCACCGCAGAGCGAATATCCTGATGATGATGAGGGTTCGTTGGAGGTAATTCCAGCAGATCAGCTTGAAGCCAGCAAGAATGTTATGAACCTGACGGAGCTCAAAACCCGTCCGGCAACGGCGTTGGTTGAGCTGGGTGAGTCACTAGGCGTTGAGAATCTCGCACGCTCACGCAAGCAAGATATCATCTTTTCCATCCTCAAGGCGCACGCCAAGAGCGGTGAAAATATTTACGGCGATGGTGTTCTGGAAATATTGCAGGATGGATTCGGTTTTCTGCGCTCGTCGGATAGCTCCTATCTTGCCGGTCCGGATGACATCTACGTAAGTCCAAGTCAGATTAGACGATTCAATCTACGGACTGGTGATACGGTTTCAGGACTGATTCGTCCACCGAAAGAAGGCGAGCGTTATTTCGCTCTGCTGAAAGTCGGTCAGATCAATCATGACGCTCCGGAGAATGCTCGAAGCAAGGTTCTGTTTGAGAATCTGACGCCGTTGTTTCCGAAAGACCGTCTGACTCTGGAGCAGGGTAATGGCAGTACCGAAGATCTAACGGCTCGCATCATTGATATGGTTGCGCCGATCGGTAAAGGCCAGCGCGGACTTATCGTGTCACCGCCGAAAGCCGGTAAGACAATGCTACTGCAAAATATCGCGTCTGCAATCGTTGCGAATAACCCGGAAGTCGATCTTATCGTTCTACTTATTGATGAGCGACCGGAAGAAGTGACGGAAATGGAGCGAACGGTGCGTGGCGAAGTGGTTTCATCAACGTTTGATGAGCCTGCAAGTCGTCACGTCCAGGTTGCGGACATGGTTATCGAAAAGGCAAAGCGCCTTGTTGAGCACAAACGCGACGTCGTTATTCTTCTCGATTCAATCACTCGACTGGCTCGGGCATACAATACTGTCGTACCGTCGTCAGGCAAGGTGCTGACCGGTGGTGTTGATGCGAACGCACTGCACAGACCGAAACGTTTCTTTGGTGCTGCACGAAACATCGAAGAGGGCGGTAGCCTGACTATTCTGGCGACAGCGCTTGTTGATACTGGTTCGAAGATGGACGAGGTGATTTACGAGGAGTTTAAGGGCACCGGTAATATGGAAATCCATTTGGATCGCCGAATTGCTGAAAAGCGCACCTACCCGGCGATCCACATCAATCGTTCCGGCACTCGAAAAGAAGAGTATCTGACGAACCCCGACGAGTTGCAGAAGATGTGGGTGCTACGAAAAGTATTGCACCCCATGGACGAGCTTGCGGCAATCGAGTTCCTGCTCAATAAGCTGCAGGACACGAAAACCAATGCGCAGTTCTTTGAGGCGATGAAACGCTAGAGACGATTCTATAGCCGATTAGGAAGCGGGGCTCTTGCTGCGAAGCAAGGCCCTGTTTTCGTTATGGAACTGCAAAAATAATGACTAGAGAAGGCCGATATCTCAATCGCTTTCGAAGAAGTCGATATAACCTGTCTCGATAGAATATTCAGCGCCAATAATATTGAGCTCTTTGGCTTCGATGAGTTGCTCAAGAATCAAGGAGCCATGTTGTAGGCCATCAACTGACGCTTGAACGTTAGCGTGCACACAGCTCGCAACAACCGCTTCGTCTTCGACGTCATAGTGTTCTTCGAGTACTGGATCCAGGGCTGGACGGATGCGATCAACAATAGCCCGTAGATTGGGCGAGCGGTGAGATTCCTTAAGCGCAAGCTCGCGCAAGGTCGCGATAATCGCACCGCAATTACTGTGT
>Ga0308025_1000914_pt1 | contig 14317 bp, 3 predicted proteins | sample Neamet422_FD_201298 | JGI IMG/M metagenome (GOLD analysis project Ga0308025, IMG submission 201298) | Marine microbial communities from water near the shore, Antarctic Ocean - #422 | ecosystem: Environmental > Aquatic > Marine > Unclassified | place: Southern Ocean | collected 2014-10-03
TAAAGTTAAACCACTTAAACAACCAGACACTAAAGTTTCAGAGTCTGGAATTGTTTACGAAGAAATCCAACAAGGACTTCAGGATAAAAACGATGATTACACTATTTCTAAAAAACAAGTTAAAAACGAATCAAAGGCTTTCGATTTGTTTAGCCAAATTGATAACGGAATTTCTTCAATAGACATGGATAACCTTGATGAAAAAGTTAAGAATACAAAAGGAACATTAAAAGATACTAATACTGAAAACTGCAAATAATGAGCTGTACACTAGACACTGAAAGAACAAAAGAATTAGCTGTAAAATATATAGTTGATACATTATTGCTTGAAGATAGTAATCTTGGAGGAGAACAACTAGAAAACGTAAGGACTCAAGATGAGTTTGAGACTGAGATATCGAAACTTTATGATAAAATAAAAGCAGAATTCTCGAATAAACCTGCATGGGAAAAAGGGAGTAATGTTGTTTTGAATCAGGAGGCTTATGATTCTAGAGTAAGTTACAATCTTAAATCTGTATCTATATTATCTTCTGATAAAGCTAAACAATCTTTTGAAAAAGGTGAAAAGAATGGTTGGGATTTAGGTAAAATACTGACTGAACTTCAAATACCTAAAGATCAGAAACAAATTATACTAGATAAAGGGTTTAAAGTTTTAACTGATAATGATGCTAGAATTGAAGGAACTACAGAACAAACTTTAAGAGAAGAAATTATTACATCTTTATTAGCTGAAAATAGTTTTATTGTTGAGGTTAATACTGCTACAGATAAAAAAAATATTTATTCTGAGGAGGCGGGGACTAGGTATTTCATTAAAGAAGAAGTAACTCATAATTTCTCAACAAGAGAAGATGAAGGAACTGGTAAGTGGTCAGTGATTGATATTGGCGGTACAGGAGATGCTAGTGATATTATTAATACATCAAATTCAAAAGAGGAGGCTCAAGCATTTATATCTTCTCTAATTGAAACAAATATGCCTTCATCTTATCACTCAAGCTTAACAGTTCCAGGTGGTACTAATTATAGAGAAGATGCAATACAAACTCCTGATATTTTAAATGTTTCAAGTGCTCACACTTCTGAGTTTAGTAAGGGTGTAGCTAATATGTTAGGATGGTTTAGGAGTGATGATCAAGGGCAAGAAAAACATGTTTCGCAGTTCACAGATTTTAAAAAATACCTAGATAGATTTAGAGGGGATATTGCAGAAGTTGAACATAAAAAAGGCGATAAAAGTCTATACTGGAATGAATACCTAGAAGCTAAATCTATAGGGGATAGAACTGAAGTTAAAACCAAAACACGTAGAATATTAGAAGTGCAATCTGATCTATTTCAGAAAGGTAGAGATAAAAAGAATCTTGTAGATACATTTATAGCTAAGCAGTCTTCATTACTAAGTCGAATAAGTAGTACTAAAAGAAACAAGTTTAACATTGAGAATAAACATGATTTAGTTAATCAATACGGATACACTCTTGATGATTTTATAAGTAAATACATTAATGCAGGTTATAGTTTAGATGGGATACTTAACGATATAGAGTCTGAGTACCCAATTGTTGATGGAGAGACTATGCATTTTAGATTCCCAGACTTTCAGCCTGAATTTTATGGAGATGAACCTGCTAGTAAGCAAACAACTAAGAAAGAGGTTTTAGATGCATTAGGGTTAAATATACCTAGTGAAATCGAGAGACAAGAAAAACTTTTAAGATCTGCCGAATTACACCAAGCTAACCTATACGAAAATAATTTAGATCTATTAAGAGAACTAGAGAAGGAGTTAGCTTCATACCAATCAGAATTTGATAAAATAAATAAAGGATTCGATGATCAAAATAACTTCCTACAACTACTTAATAAAAAAGGTAATTGGATTAACTTCTTTATACAATCTGTAATACAAGATAGTGTTAAGAAAGGCTATGGGAAAGTATTATTTCCTACAGGTGAAACTGCTGCTAACGTAGAAGGGCATCAAACTGTTGCTGATGAGATCACTAAAGCTGATGATCTAATCAAAACTTATAAAGAACAATTACTAACTGTAGGTTCTAGAATAGAAAGAAGTGTTTATAATAAAGAAACTAAAAACGAAGCTGAGAGGTTAGGGTTAAAATTTGAAACTACTACAGAGGATGGCGAAACGATTTATAGTAATGGTATAAACCCAGGAGGTCGAAATAAAGAAGCTATTGAAAAAGCTATTTTATCTACTGAAAGCAGAAGGAATAATATGAAAACTCAAGGTTTAGAAAAGATTAAACCCATTGAAGCTTTTTATTCTAATAGAGTAACTAATATTCTTAATAAGTTATACGATATAAAAGAAATTACAGATGAGCATGGTAATACTTGGAACGAGATAGACTTGTCGTCTCCTAAAGTATTATCAGAAATACTACTACAGAAAGATGAAGCTAATAAAATAATAGGTCAAGCTAATATAACTGCAGGAACGGTACTTATAGATTCTGTAAACAAAAAAGATGACACGGTTCCTCATGAATACGCTCATCACTATATAGCAATGTATAGAGATACTGAGATCGTTAAAGAAGGTATTAAAAAATGGGGTAGTGAAGAAAAGCTAGTTCAAGCTATAGGTGAAGCAGCTGTTACTAAGAAAGGTGAGGCTTGGACATGGTGGCAGAAATTTTCTAAAATGATTAGTTCATTGTTTCAGAATTTAGACGCTCAAACTAAAGAGAAGCTTGCTGATACTTTAACTAAAGGGTTTTTACAAAACTATAATCTAAAAACTGCTGAAAAGAACTCTAAAAATAATAAGTCTGGCAAAAGGAATAAAGGTTTTAGTATTCGTGAGTTTATGAAAACAGCTTATGACGATATAGTTGCGGTTAATGGAGAGGAAAATTCACCAGCAATTGTAGCTCTTTTAGCTCCAATATTATCTAAGTTTCAGTATCATGAAGGTTCTACTACAGGAAAAATGGTATTCAATATTATCAAGTCAGATATGGCTAATATAAAAGAAGCGACTAATAAACTTAGAGAACTTAAAGGAAAAGATTTATCAAATTACGTTCAAAACAAAAGGTCTAGAGCGAAAAAAAATATAGAAAGAGTAAAGGTTAGGTCTGTAATTACAGTAAGCAAAGTAGAGTCTGTTAAAGATAGACACTTGCCTAAGTTTAATGTTAACGGGACTAAATCTGCAACCGTATCTATAGGTAAAAAAGGTGAGTTCAGGGATAATGTTTTTGCAACTAGAAAAGGTAGGGAGGCAGTTAGAGCTGCATCTGTTGCTGTTGTTAACGCGATTGTTAGTCGTAAGGATTTTGGTACAGGATTTCACCTTGTTCTTTCAACTTATGAAGCTGTTAGTGATACTATTAAAAACGATCTTGAAGATGGTAATACATTTGAGGATTCGGATATGGTTTATGTTTTAATGAACGACTCAGGTGAGCATGTTCTTATAGGTAGAAATGGAGAGATTTCTAACGAGGGTAATTCTATTGTTTATCAAGCTATATCTAAAACAAAATCTAAAAGTGGAGTAAGCGCTAGAGACGTTAATAGATTTGAAAGGGCTAGAGAGATTTATGAATCAAGAGGTAATGTTTGGGTTAAGGACTATAAAAACAATACTGTATTCACAAAAATAAGAGATAACGAAGTAGATAGAAGATATAATAATCACGAGGCGTTAGTAGAAAAGGCTAGAGCTAAACCTATAAAACTTAAGGTTAATAGTGCGAGTAAGGGTAATATCATTTTTGGTGATGGATATACTGAGTCTAGTTTAATAGATTGGGAGTCTTCTGATGTGGACTTTAACCCAATAATTGTTGATGACTTAAGTAAGATTGTTACTATTGAAGGAAAAAGTCCTAGACCAGGATCTATGCTTTCTTTATCTATAGAAGGGGTTGAGGATGTTAGAATCATGCCATCAAACCTTAAAAAAGAGAAAGTTGAAGAGGTAGTTTCTATACTGTTTGATGAACTGAATAAGTCTGACGGTACACCATTGACAGCTAAAGAGGCTGTTGAGTTAGCATCTTCATACATGCAAACAAATCATAACTTTAATTTTTGGCACACAGTTAATGATAATAAGATTAACATAAGTATTAATGGCTCAACTGTTGATATTGCAAACTTAAGCGATGAACAAATTAAAGAGATTAAAGCTACTATTGTAGAGATGGCTTCAGATCGTTCTGTATATAATAACGGATCTACAGATTCTACTAGTGATGATTTTGTAACTCAAGAATACGAACTATCTGCGTTTGACACAGTTAATTATCTTGAAGAGATAACAGGAATGTCTATCAGCGAGATAAAAGCCCTTAATAAGTCTACTAGTAAATTTAAAGTAAAAGATATTATTAATATACCTAAACTTACAGAGTCATCAAACAATAAGAGAACAGGTCTTTTTAATATATCGTACAATGCTTTAGATAGTAAAAACAAAGTTAAGTCGTTTACTATTAATGATAAGGGCGATGTAGTAATAAAGGAATTATCTTACATCGATCATTTAAAAAATAATGTTCAAGTAAAATACGCAACTGACGGAAACAATAGGGTAGTGTTTCAGAATGGATATGTTCAATACGATGAGTTAGATGCTGAAATGTCTAATGTAAAATCTAAGACTCCAGAACAAGAAGCTAAAGATAAAGCAAAAAAGGATAAGAGTAGAGAATCTAAAGCGAAAAAAGACAAAGCAAAAAAAGATAGTATTAGCACTTTTACAGATGCTAAAAGGAATAATATAAAATCAGAAGAAGCTTTAGAATGGTTTAACAATAGTCCATTGTCTAAGTTTATATCTATAGAGGATATGCATGATATCGCTAATAGTGATGGTTATGCTGAATTTGTAGATTCTGTTATAAAACTATATGAAGGAAGTGAAGATTCAGATATTTATCATGAGGCGTTCCATGCATTTACTCAAAGATTTATGTCTCCTGAGCAAGTTGTATTAATGTATGATGAAGTAAAAAACACTAAGGAATTTGCAGAGTATAAAGAGAAGTATAGCAAAAAATATCCTAATCTTTCTAACGAAGCCCTTAATAGACTTTCTGCTGAAGAATTACTTGCTGACAAATTTAAAGAGTTTATGCTTACAGGTAAAACTGTTAAGTTTACTGAAGCTAAAATTGCTAAAGGGTTTTTTGCTAGAATAAAAGCTATACTTAGTGAAGTATTTAAAAGTCTTTCTGGTAACAAAATAAAGAACAGATCGTTAGTTAATGAAGTTTTTAGTGTTCTTAAAGATGGTACTTTTAATAGCGAAAGCTTTAATAGAGAGAATGGTACTTTAAAAAATCAAAAGCTATATGCCTATAAAGAGTCTCCAGGTAAAATAACAAGACTTACATCTGCAGAGAAGTTAGATATGTTAAATTCTATGGAGTCAATAGTTGCTGATTTAGCTCACGGAAATAGTAATTCTGATACGGATAGAGCTTCTAATTATGGATTGATTAACGCTGTTCTTGTTGATCAGGACTCAGATATACAGAAAAGACTTTTCCCTTATATAAAGAATAGAATAGAAAGTTCTTTGTTTGAGTTAAAGGATGAGCTTGAAGAAGAAGATTTATCTAACGCAGAGGTTAGAGAATTAGAAAGGAGCATTGTAGTATTAAATGATGTGTTAGAGAATTTTGGGGATACAACTTCAGGGTATTTCAACTACCTATTAGATAGTTCTAAAATATTTGAAGGAAGTAAGGAGTCTGAAGATTTTGATATAGTAAAAGAGTCTGAAAAATTAGAGTCTGGAAAATCTTTCGACAAAGATTCATTCGATTCTAACTCTAAAAATCTAGCCTCTAAATTCATTAAGAGTGTAATGAATATAATCAGAGTTAGAGAGAACGGAAATGTAGTGTACAATAAATATGGGTTTGCTAAACTAATGTCTCAGACAGAAGTTTACACTAAGATTAGAAATGCAACAGTGGATTCGTTTGATGTAGACGATATAAAAGAAGCTATTGAAGGAATAGAAGGTGGATGGTCAGACCAAATCATAAGCTTACTTGGTGATCTTAATCATAAAAGTTCTGAAGAATCTAATAACTGGACAGCAATGTTGAACGCTTTCAATCTTTCAGATAGAAGACTTATGCAAACTAATGTTCATGAAGAGTCGTTTTACAACGGTGAAGGATATGAAGCTACACATCATGTGACTAGTGGTATGAATCAAAAAAGAACTAGAGTTGTAACTAATGACTTTAAGAAGAACTTTAAAACAGTAAAAAGGCACAAGCATATTAAGAAAGGACCTCTTGGTAATGTATTGATAATAAGATCAATAATCAAAAAGTATTCTAGTAAAAAGTTAAAGTCAATTGAGGAGAAGTATGAATTCCTTAAAGATATTGGTATGCCAATAACTAAGACTGATGCAACTGACAAAATACTTAGAACTACAGGTGTTAGGTTTTTATATTTAGCAATAGAACGTGCTAGCGTACATAATTTGAACATACAATCAGGTAAAAACTCAAGTCCAGCTATTGCTATTACTGATATAGTAGACTTTTTTAGTTCTGATCAATTAATGTTGGAAAACAAGGAGGGAGCTACAGTTCTAGTTAGAAATCAATTAACAGTAGTTAAAGAGATAGCTTCTGCTGAAGCAGAAAACTCTGGTAATTATGCATCTGTACCTACATTAACTGCTGATAATGAAGTGAAATTTGAAGAAGGTCAAATGTCTTCTTTAGGTGTTATGCAAAAAGAATTAAACAACGCTACTGATTTTGACAGTATGGTTGCTAAACCATCTATGTCTCACTTATCTTATGAAAACAATCCTTCAACTATTCATAACAGAATGCTTAAGGAACTGTTTGAGTTTGATGAAAACACTAGACGATTTGGTAATAAGATTGAAGGTGCAAGAATAGAAGTTAATAATGTTTCTGGAACACAATTTATTGTTGACAGAACAAGTAGTAATCCTTTATATAATACAACATCAGCTACTGCCGATGTTTATACTAGAGCGATACAAGATGTTTACAGTTCTTTATTGAATGGTAAATTCTCTACTATGACCCACGCTGATAAAAGTACTGTAGAATCAATATACATAACTAATTCTGCTGACAGTAAAAACAAAGCTAAATCCTTAGATATTGCTGCAGGTGATTTTCAGTCTACACATCGTGACGGTAAATCTAGTAATGGATCTCGTAAGTTTGCGATTATAGCTCTTGGTTATTTACAAGCTGAGCTTGATAGAATAAACATTATTAAAGAAAGCATAGAAGAAAGAGCTGAAGCTAAAAAGAATGGAAAAGAATATACTGGAGATGTTATACATGTTCCAGGATATACTGTTAAAGATAAAAATGATAATATATCTGGAGATAAATTTACAATATTCAAGGATATATTCAGTAAAGAGCTTGGTGATAAAATAATTGAGGACGGGATTGAAGAACATAATGATGAGGCTATAGCTGCTATAATTAAATATCTTGAAAGAATATCTCGTGAAACATCTAATACTTTAGATGGAATGTTGTTTATGGATGCAGGATTATTAAAGAAAATAAGATCAGAGGCTGGTAGCGATATAAGTGTTGCTAGAGCTAAAGAGCTAGCTATAACAACATATACAGCTAACTATTTTATTCATAACCTTAATTCTATATCGTTGATATATGGAGATTTGGCACAGTTTAATCATGCCAATGAAGACTTCCATAAAAGAAATGCGTCTCTTGCCTCTACAGGTAAGACATTTAGAAATGATAGATATATTAATAATTTCCTTAACAACCCTAAAAATAAAACATTATCTGAGTCTTTAGGTTATGACAGATTAATATCTAATGGAGATATTGAAACTGCAATTCTTGATGAAGTTATTTCTATGACTTTTGAATCATATGAGAAAGATTTTAGAGACCATATAACGGAACGATTAATTCCCGGTTTTACTAAAGTTAAATCTGAAAACTTAGCAAGAGTAGTTAGTGACGGTGATGGTACAGGTACATATTCTGTTCATCTTGATACCGAAGGTATAGTTGATGAATACTTAAGTTTAGAGCAAGCTAATAAATCAGCAAATGAATTTAATAAAGCTTCTAACGGTGGTAATGCGTTTGAAAAAGAACTTGAAAAGCACTCCGAAGAAATAGAAGCTTATGTAGAGAAGATGATGAAGACCTATAATGAAATGGAAGAAGCTGATGGTCAAGGATGGATAACAATCGATTCATACAGACAATTTGCTATAAAATCTGACACATGGTCCGACAAGCATGAAGAGCTTTACAACGCAATGGTTAATGGTGAAACTATAAAGCCAGAAGATATTACTGAATACTTCTCTCCTAGAAAATACCAATACTCAGGACCGTTAAAAGGTAAGAACGGAAAATCTGGAGTTAGTGCTTCAGCGTTTCATAAATACTCTTTAGCTCCATTAGTACCTCAAGCGATAAAAGGAACTAATCTCGAAAAGCTTAACAATAAGTTGATGAAGCAAGGTTTTCATTACGCTACAATGAGTTCAGGGTCGAAGATATCATCTGTAACTGCTGAAGGATCTACAAGTAATGATATGAGTTATTCTGGAGATGTGAATAATAGAGTTACTGAGTTTGAAAAAGACTCTTACGAGTTCACTCCTAACGTATTAAGAGTTGAATACTTTAAAGAGCAACTTAGTGTTAATACTCACGATAAAGGTAAAACTATATTATCAACTCAAATGAGAGTTATAATAGAAGAAGGTCTTTATGATTCAGGAGTACCTGTTGATTTTATGCCAAAATCTAAATCAAACAAGAGGTATTTAGAATGGAATAAACTTAAAGAGGTTGACAGAGTTAAATCTAGTCCTATACATGAGAAAGCTGTAGAGTATGAGCGTAGCATAAACAAATATATACAATACCAAACTGCTGTTATTTATGAATCAGTAGGTGTTAACGATGCGGGTCTTACTGAAGAACAAAAAACTCAAAAAATAAAGAACTTTATACGAGAACAATTGTCTTCGAGAGATTTAGCAGAGCACGAACTTGAATACATGCTTGGTCTTGAAGGTGAAAGTATACCAGATTTATCTTATAGTTTAGGGTCTGACATGGTTGAGAGAGCTCTTAATTCTATAATATATAAAAAGATAATTAGACATAAAGTTAACGGAGAACCTTATGTTCAAATGTCTAGTACGTTTATGGAGTTATCTAATCCTACTGATAAGCAAAGAGCTGAACATCAAAAAGGATTAAGATCTTATAGATTATCTGAAGATGGTAAAACAGTTCTTCAAGCGGAAATCAAGATTCCTCTTAACGGTCACTATAAAGAACTTTTAAACTTGAAAGGTTTAGACGGTAAGAGAGTTGGTACTATAGAAAGACTTAATGAATTAATACTTAATGAAGAATGGCTTTCAAGTGAAGATAATCGTAATGCTATAACATTGGTAGGTGTTAGAATACCAGTTCAGGGTCTTAACTCTATGGAGAACATGATAGTAGTTGAATTTTTAGATCCAGCACTAGGGAACGTTCTTATACCGCCAAAGGAGATTGTTGCCAAGTCAGGTGCCGATTTTGATGTTGATAAACTTTCTATGATGTCACCCTCATTTACTGTTATAAACGGTAAAGTTAGAGGTATAAACGCTAAGAACAAAGCAGTAATAACTAATAAAGTAAAAAGTCTAGATAAACTAAAAGAGAAAACTGAAGCAGAGATTGAAAGATCTACTAAAGGCTTAAAGGATAGCTTTGAAGATAAGACAGCTGTTGAAGAGAAACTTGATAAAATCAAAGACTTAAAAAAAGAGGTATATATTGCTACATCTAAACTAGCTAAAGCATCTTCTGTTGAACATGCAATCTTGTCTCAGCGAATTGAGGCTCTTAATAATGAAATGCATGAAGTTCATGTTTCATTTGGAGACCTTGAAGAATCTACAGGTAATGGTTCAAGACATGCTGGTATAAAAATATTGAGATTCCTTGGTGAGTTTGACGTTTCAAATTATGACAATACTGCTGCTGATAAATGGCTTGCAGAGAATAGTACTTCTGAATTAGTTAAAAAGGCTTTAAAGATTATCGGTAAAGATAAACTAAAAGCAAAACTTAAAGAAAAGTTTTCTGAGATTGGTACTCAAGTAGCTAACGGTCCTCATGAGAAGTACAAGTTTATTCTTGACGCATTATCTAATAATGAAATGGTTCAGTTTATTCATGATGGTATTAATAATGGCCAACCATTTAGTAGTGTTTCTTATAATGAAAGCACTGACTCTATTTTAGATAACTTTGTAAAACATTACAATACGGTAGTTAATGGCTCGGAAACTTTAAGAGAGATAAATAAAGATATTCGTAAAGCAAAATCTACTGTTAAGAATTTTGAAGAAAACATGCTTGAGACTAAAATGATTTTAGATCTTAAAGGAATGATGGAGCTTAGAGAGAGTTATATTGGATTAATAACTCCAAATTCAACTGACTTATTTACTCACGGTGGTAAAGCTACTCAAATGGAAGGTGATAGAAAATACAATCCTAAAAGGAATTATAACTCTGCTCCAACTAAAAAGGGAGTTTCTCCAACTAGAATATTAGAGCCTGCGTATAACATGTTTAAACATGCTGCCGTAGCTGTCGGAGGTGAAGTGCTTGGTATAGCTGCAGTTGTAAATAAAGGTTCGATCTTAAACAAACGTTTAGGATTGGTACTTAACTCTGTTTATTCTAATTCTTCTGATTCCAAAATAAAAGCTAAGATGTTGTTAAAGCATAATAGTATTGGTGGAAGAATGAATATGGGTGGTGTTTATGATGCTAATGGGTCTCAAAAAATATCAGATGTAATTAGTCAGATGATGAATGGTTATTTAGATGTTGCTAAAGATTCATGGATATTTGATATTAATGCAGGTAAAACGTTAGGGCCAACATTGATGTTTATGATAGAGGCTGGTGTTCCAGTTTACGAAGCTATTGATTTCTTAAGTAATGACGCAATATTAAGATATGCTGATTTAATAAGTAAAGGAACTTCTTCTTTCGCTCCTGCAGTTGAAGGAGTTAAATCTAGTAGGTCTATAGGTGAGGTTACTAAACGAGTTTCTATGGAACTTATTGATGAAATGAAAATTAAAGGTCTTATTGTTCTTTCTAAAAAACTGGTTCCTAGAATAAGTTGGGAAGCTGTAGATAATAAGACTATTGATTTTGCAAATAGACTTGATATTAAGAGTCATACCACAGGTAAACATCATAAGCATCAAAAAGAATTTAATGACTTTTCGTTATTACATTTTTTAGAGCTTAACAATTTACAGTCTACAGTTCAAAAAATCAGATCTGCTTTTGCTTACGACACTACTAAGTTGTCTTCTTTCCAAGAGGCAGTAGTGATGAAGAATAAGTTGAATGAATTAATAAAATCTGATATAATCAGTTCTGAAACTATCAAAACTTACCTTAGAGAGGGTCCGATAAAAGGATTTAGAGGTGTTGATTCGAATGGTGTCACTGTTCAGGAACAGGTTTGGGGTTCATTATTTAATGACAAAACAAATAGACAATTATCTGAAGGAGCTATCAATTACTTAGACGGTCTTGAATATAGAGAAAAAAGTAAAACTCTTAAGAGGTTTGGTGATGAAGAGACAGTTCAAAGAAACTATATAAATGATGCTATTAACTATTCTTTTTCTAATAAGTTATCAGAAGACATAAGAACAAGAAAGGAAATAAACGGTTATCAAATCATCAACTCTGATAAGTTTGGAGTTGAACAGATAACCATAAAAGGAGATGTTGTTTATGTAGGATCTAAAGCAGGAAGCTTAGTGTTTAGCGAGAAACTTTATAGTTCTGGAGTTAGACTTAATCTTAGTGAGGCTCAGTATAAAGCATTCGCAGTTGAAAGAGCAATATTGTCTGATAAGTTTAAGTATGAAAGTATGGGTAAAGATGATTACTTGAACGCTAGAGTTGAATCAGCTATTGGTTATGAGAAAGCTTTAGAAGAAGGGAAGTTAGATGAGTTTAGAAGAGGAGAATACGATTCAATGATTAACGAGGATGTATTATTCAGAATATTTTCTCTTGATCACATGTTCTCTGGAGGTCATACATTAATGCATGAATTGTTTGAAGTTTTAGACTACAAGAAAGCTTATTTCGCTAATACTCCAATGGCTTCAGCTTTTACAACTTCTACATTTAAAGATAAACAATCAAGAAAAGAATACTCAAATATAGCTCTTATAGATACTAAAATGGATCCTAATGGACTTACAGATATTCACAATCAACTTAAAAGTATAATCGATACAAGCATTAAGTTTAGATCTAAGTATAGAACAAACAGGGTTGATTCTTTCTTTAAAAACTTACCTCTTTATTCTGTAGCTCAGAGTGGTTTCTCTGCTTCTGGAGCGTTGTCAACAGTAAGAGTAATGCCTAAAGGGATAATACTTGAGACACTTAAAGGTAAAAAACCATTATCGTCAGATGAGCTTTTAACGTTTAAATACAGGTTTTACTACAGAGCTGTAAGTCCTGGTATGGTAGCTACTAGATATAAGAACTATATGTGGGATCAAGAGATTCGTACAGAAGTTATGGATGATGTTAAAGATAATTCATTACCTTTGGACGAGAAGATTGAATTTGCTAAAGAAAATAAAGTTCGTTTAGCTGAGATAGCAAAAGAAAAAGATTTAGATGTAAAGACAATCTTAGAGACTCTTACTATAGCTGAACTTCAAAACTTAATAGAATGTTAATATGAGTTGTATAAATGTAAACACCAAAGAGTTTAAAGAGTTAGAGGCGATGGTAAACATCCCTACTCTTATATTAAGAGCTAAAGTATCTACACATCAAGCAAAGAACGGGGAAGATACTTTCCCTTCTTTAGCTGATATAGTTTTTGACAATAGTGAAGTAATAAACAGGTTCAATTCTAAAGGAGATGCTTTATTGAATGAGACTATAGAGATGATCAAAAATACTGCAGTTTTAGAGGTTATATCAGAAATGAATAACCCTAACGATGCTCTTAAAGCTATAGAATATGCTAACAATAACTCTAAAAGCAATATGGATAACCTTATTGAGTTATTCGATAGTGAGATATCTGTAAGCAAAGAAGAAGCTAAGGTTAGAGGATTTCTTAATAGGTTGTCAGAAAAAGAGCATAATGATATATATAAAGTTATGAGTGCTGATTCTGATTTCAAATCAAACTATAACAAAAAGATTTCAGGTCATAACAAGTTCAAGAGCAATCCAGGAATAGCTATTGACTTCACAGTTGATAATAATATAACTGATGAGTATATATCTCATGATTCAATGTCAGAAGTTCTTACTCAGTATTTATTAAATAAAGATGTAGCAACTAATTCTGATATTCAATCTATAGTTGAAAGGATTCTATCTGATAAAACAAGTACATCTGTAAATCATAAAAAAGAAGATATTATATCTAGGTTATCATATGCTCAAGATGTTGCGGATGCAATATTTAAGAGTGTTTATAATGCAGAAAGAAAAACGATTGTTGAACTATTAAAACCTTGTTAGTATGAGCAAATGTATGCACAATAAGATTTTTGACTACTTAACTAAAGTTAAGTTTTCAGTACCTGAAACGAGGTACTCAAAAATCAATAAAATAAATGAAGTAGTATCTACTAAAGAAGTTCCTTTTTTGCACGTAAAAAAACTTAGTAGTGGTGGAGAAGGATTTGCTCTTACTTCTGGAGTTTCTTTAGATATGGTGAACACTCATTTAGAGATGATATTCACATATGGAAGAGAAGGTTCTTATGGTACAGCAATAACTTCAGGTTTAGAATATACATTAAAAGGTACTGATGGGAAATCTCCCTTATCTAAAATGCTGCAGTTTAATTCCGCAGAATATTACAAAGACACGTTATCTTTTACGAATGGATTTAACACGTCTCAAGGGAGTAATTCTCTAACTAACCTTATAAAACTTAGAGCTATGGCGAACATAGCTTATAATAAAGGTGTTTTGCATGATGAAAACCTTGAAAGGAACACTGTCAAAGTTGAAGATTTTGAGAGTATAACGAAAGAAGAAATTAACGAAGAGATTCAAAAACTAAGATGTAGATTATGAGTTGTGCTATTATATACGATAAGAATAAGAATGCAGTTGTTACAGCTCCAAATGGAGAGAGCTCTAATTTATTTAACCAGCTTGAAAAAATAACTGGCAGTAATAAATCCGCTTTAGATAAGTGGTCAATGCAATACGTAGACAGG